>Ga0310691_10000853_pt1 | contig 51930 bp, 51 predicted proteins | sample 176DNAGHGlowgp2_FD_203887 | JGI IMG/M metagenome (GOLD analysis project Ga0310691, IMG submission 203887) | Sheep rumen microbial communities from Palmerston North, Manawatu-Wanganui, New Zealand - 1766 DNA GHGlow gp2 (v2) (version 2) | ecosystem: Host-associated > Mammals > Digestive system >... | reverse complement strand
CGACCAGCCCCTGATCCAGGTCGACGTGCCTGCCCCCGACGGCAAGCCGCGCCCAGTTGCCGAGGGCATGCGCGCGCGGAAAGAGATTCTTGCCGGCATCGCCGACGCCAAGCGCAAAATTGCCCGAGAGCGGCCGGACCGCATCATCACCCTGGGCGGCAGCTGTCTGGTGTCGCTGGCCCCATTCGACTACCTCCACGGACGCTATCCCGATGCCGGCATAATCTGGATCGACGCCCACCCGGACGTCTCCACGCCCCAGGACGGCTATCCCTATGCCCACGCCATGGTGCTGGGCTCGCTCCTCGGCGCAGGCGATCCAGGCCTCGCCGGCATGATGGAGCACCCTCCCTTCAAGGCAGGCGGGCTGCTCTACGTGGGCCTGCAGGGCCTGCACGGCTATCAGGAGCGCTTTCTCAAGGAAGCCGGCATCGACTGCCGCATCCAGACCGGCAGCTTCCTTTCTGCACAGGAGATCCGGGCCTTCGCCCGCCGCTTCAGGCACGTGCTCGTCCATTTCGACATCGACGTGCTGGACGAGCGCCGCTTCCACTCGACCTACTTTGCCAATCCCGAACTTGCGGGCGACGGCTCCGGCGGAGGCAGAATGGACATGGAAACGCTGGCGGAGACGCTGGCCTGCATCGCCGGCGCCTCCGAAATAGCCGGCTTCACCATCGCCGAGTACCTGCCCTTCGACGAGCACAGGCTCCGCAAGACGCTCTCCGGGCTCAGGCTCTTCACGGAATAGGCCATGCAGCTGGAAGCCCTGGACCTCACCCTTTCCGTCTGCAAGCTTGCCGGCCTCGCCGGCATCGACCTTGCCTCTGAACTGTTCTTCCTCGGCAGGACCGCCGACGAAATCTCCCTTGTCTGCCCCACTGGGGACGCGCCCCGGACGGCGCTGGCGCGCGAAGACGGCTGGCGGGCTTTCCGGGTCAAGGGCAGCATGGACTTTTCCCTCGTCGGCGTGCTGTCCAGGCTTTCCGGCGCGCTGGCCAGCCGTGGCATACCGATCTTTGCCGTATCGACCTTCGACACGGACTACATCCTCGTCAAGGACGCCGACTTCGAACGGGCGCTGGCCGCGCTGGCCGAAGCCGGCTTCGAGACGGTCTGAGGCGGCCATGGAGTACACGCGCAGCTGGACCTCCCCGCTGGGGGGCATCACGCTCGCCTCGAACGGCGAGGCGCTGACCGGCCTGTGGTTCGACGGGCAGGCGCATTTTGCGCAGACGCTGGATCCGGAACACGAGGAGCGGAATCTTCCCGTCTTCGATGCGGCCTGCCAGTGGCTCGAGAGCTACTTCAGCGGAAGCGATCCCGGCTTCTCGCCGCCGCTTGCCCTCAAGGGAACGCCCTTCTGCAGGGAGGTCTGGGACATGCTGACAGGCATCCCCTACGGCAGGACCATGACCTACGTCGCCATCGCAGAGCTCCTTGCCAGGCGCAGGGGAACAGCCAGGATGTCGGCCCGGGCTGTCGGCCGCGCCGTCGGCCTCAATCCCGTCTCCCTCATTGTCCCCTGCCACCGCGTGGTCGGCGCCGGCGGAAGGCTCACCGGCTACGCCGGGGGGCTTGCTCGCAAGGCCAGGCTGCTCGAACTCGAGCAGGCCGGCCTGGCAGAACCCGGCTGGCTTGACCCGCCAGGCCAGGCGCCGGCATAGGAGGCGCCGCATGCATGGACAGCGCTTTGCGCTCGAGTACGCCAGCCTGAAGCCGGACAGGCATCCTGCCATGCAGGCGCGGGAGATGCTCCGCAAGGCCCGCTTTGCGGACGCCAGGGACGTCCTCGCCATCCACATGGAAGCGGAAATCCTGCTGGCCATCGTCGACGGCGGCACATGGCTGATCGAGGGGACGCAGCGCTGGGGCCTCTCTTCCCACCCCTACGAGCCCTGCACCTGCATCACGCCCCCCGGCAGGGAGACGATCGTCGTCCACAACGCCTTCAACGTCCCTGACGAGATCATGCCGCTCGCTCACGGCAAGAGCATCCGCAGCATCACCGGACGCGACTGGGACGGAGCCGGCTTCTGCCGCCTGCTGCTGGCCGCCGTGCACGGCGGGCGGACGGCGTACGGCATCGACGAGGCCGAGCGCGCGGCGGCCAAGGCCATGCCCCATGGCTTCCGCATCGTCTCGAAGCTCACCCGCTTTGGCTGCGGCTGGCGCATGCTGTTCGGGCGCAGACAGCACTTCGCCTGGATCGGCGATACTCGCCCCGGCGGCGACTACGTCACCACGGCTGAGATCTCGGAAGCGGAGTACCGGCAGATCGAAGCCGAGTATCCCGAAGCCCGCGATGCCGGCAGGGAGGAGGGAGAGGCCTTCCGGAAGAAGTACGTGGACGGGCATGCCGTCCTGCTCCAAGGCTGGAACAAGTACCTCGACTAGAGGCCTCTGACGAGGACTTCGATGCCGATGGCGACGAGAATGGCGCCGCCGAGCACCGAGGCCTTGTCGGAGAGCATCGTGCCCACCCGCTTGCCGATGGCAAGGCCGCCCAGGCAGATGGCGTAGGTTGTGGTGCCGATGATGAGCGACGCGAACAGGGCCATGCCAAAGTTGTCGTCGGCAATGGCAAAGCCGACCGAGAGGGCGTCGATGGAGGTGGCCACGCCCTGGACGAAGAGCGCTCCGCCGGAAACGGAGCAGCGCTCCTTCTGCGTCCCGCCGCGCAGGCCTTCGCGGATCATCTTGACGCCTATCCAGAGCAGCAGGCCAAACGCCATCCAGGGGATGAAGGGCGCGAAGGCGACGTAGTGCTCCAGGGCCTTGTGGACGCAGAACCAGCCGGCGAGGGGCATCATGAACTGGAACCAGCCGAAGGTTCCCGCAATGGCGGACATGCGCCGGAAGGACATGCCGGACTCGTGCAGGCCGTTGGCGCAGGAGACGGAAAAAGCGTCCATGGCGAGGCCGACGCCGAGCAGGGTATTGGTGGCAAGGAAGAGCAGCACGGAATCCTCCGGCACGCTGTGCCAGGCTGAGGGGTTGATGCACAAGTGCTGGCAGAGGCTTGTAGACCGCCAGGTCAACGGCTGTCCACCCCTCCAGACCGCATTTTCCAAGGCCTGGAGCGCACCGGAGAGACTGCAGAAGCCGCGGATTGCGCATTGACGCGGTGCGATCCATATGCTAGTACTTCGCGCCGAGGCCGACTGCCCTTCAGGGGCTGAGGCCTTCAATCGAGGAAGCAGCATGTCGTTCAAAGACGTTCTCCAAGCGCAAAAGCATGGCATTGAAGGCATGGCCTCCACTGGCGTCATCGGCATGCACATGGTCAGCGGCCCCCTCGTGGGCGTGGCCATCGGCTATTTCCTCGATAAGTGGCTGGGCACTGGCCCCTGGCTGAAGCTCGCCTTTCTGGTCATCGGCATCGGCGCCGGCTTTCTGAATGTCTACGTGGACACCAAGGGGCTGGTCGACAAGATGAACAGGGATGCGCTGAAGCGGCCTGGGTCCGTTCTCAAAATCTCACCTGAAGGGGAACCTCAAAACAAAGACGAGTCTGAGGATGGCGGCAAGCAATCTGAGCGGAGGCCTTGACGGCTGGCTGAAACGCCGCGGCATCGACCACCCGCTGATACTGCCTGTCGTCAGGAACCAGATCCTCCTGACGCTCTGCATCTTCTTCGTCGGCAGCGCAGCCGCCATGGTGGAGTCGATGTGGTGCATCTGGATGGGGGCGGGCTTTGCGGCGATGACCTTCGTCGTCTTCAGCTGGGCGCGCTTCTTTCTGAAGGCTCCGCTCGGAGCCTACAGCACGGCCTTCCTCAGAGCTGTTCTTTTCCGCTTCCTCCTCAGGCTGGCAATTCTAGCATTCGGCCTGTTCGCCGCTGTGGTCTGGGGCAAGGCTCCGCCACTTGCGCTGCTCGCAGGTGTGGCAGCTGGAACTTTTGCTCCACTGTTGACATTAGCGTGGGAAAGGTTCACCAACAGGTAGTTGGCGCGGCCTGCAACCGGGGAAAACGCTGACGTTCAACGTTAAAGAGGGAGGCTTCACAATGGCTGGTTTGGCTCATCCGGTACTCCTTTCAACCTTCGTCGGGATGGACTCGATCACCATCGGCGGCCAGGAAGTCGTGTTCAGCCACGTCTTCTACTCCTGGGTCTGCATGGCAATCCTGTTCACCACCGCCTGGATCCTGAAAAAACGGCTCACGCTGGTACCGGGAAAACTGCAAAATTTCTGGGAAGCGGTGATTGACACCCTAGACAAGTTCATCGTGAACACGATGGGCGAAAAGAACGGCCCCAAGTACGTGCCGTTCCTTTCCTGCGTGTTCATCTACATCATCACTTCCAATCTCATGGGCCTCATTCCGGGCCTCGACGCTCCTACCGCCAACCTGAACACGACGGTGAGCATGGCCCTGTTCGTCTTTGTGCTGTACCACGTGATCGGCATCATCGTGTGGCACCACAAGTACATCAAGCAGTTCCTCGGGATCTCCAAGTGGCTCATTCCGCTCATGTTCCCGCTGGAAGTCGTTTCCCACCTTTCCCGCCCTGTCTCTCTCTCCCTCCGTCTATTCGGAAACATCAAGGGCGAGGAAATCGTTCTCATTCTGTTCTTCATCATGGCGCCCATTCTGGGCACCATCCCGGTCTACGCCCTGTTCCTCCTGGCCAAGTGCATGCAGGCCCTCGTGTTCTTCATGCTGACCATGTTCTACATCAAGGGCGCCATCGAAGGTCCCGAACACTAGGCCTTCGAACCGGCTCAACGTTGCGGGGAATGGTCGACGTTTTCGACCCCACCATATAACTGCTCTTCTTCAAGGAGTTTCCAATGCGCAAGTATCTTCTTATCGCTCTGAACCTGGTTGCTATCCTCGGCATCGCCTCCGTCGCCATGGCCGCCGGCGCCAAACTTGACGCTCCTGCCCTCGGTCAGACCTGCCTCGCCGCCGCTCTCGGCATCGGCATCGCCGCCTTTGGTTGCGGCATCGGCATGGGCCTCGGCCTCAAGGGCGCCTGCGAAGGCGTTGCCCGCAACCCCGACGTGAGCGGCAAGATCACCGGTACCATGATCCTGGCCTTCGCCTTCATCGAATCCCTGGCCATTTACGCTCTCGTTATCTCCTTCATCCTGCTCTACGCCAACCCCTACGTCGGCTAGTACAGCAGTCTGAGTGAATCCAACGGGGCCTTCCTTCGGGAAGGCCCTTTTTTTTCGCCCTGCAGCCATGGGCAAGCAGGCACGGACCACAAACAGGCAAGAAGGACGACGCCTTCGTGAAACAAAGCACGAGCCTGCCCATAGGCGACCGGAACAGTCCGTATTTTCAAAGGAAAGTGGCTTCGCCAAGGAACTGTGAAGCTTGTGAAAAGCTTGAATCGGCCTATCACTTGACGTATAGTGAGTTTGGCTAAAAATTTCACAAGCGTTCAAGGCCGAACTCGCTCGGCCGAAAAGCAGGTTCCCATGGACTCCCACAAAAGCATGCACATCCCCCGCGCCACCATCCGCCGTCTGGCCATCTACGTCCAAGTGCTCGAAAACCTTGCGCGGGAAGGCACGGAAATCATCTCCTCCATTCCCCTGGCTGAGGCCTGCGGAGTAAACGGTTCGCAAATTCGCAAGGATCTCGCTTATTTCGGCGAATTCGGCATACGTGGCGTTGGCTACAAAGTCATCTCGCTCCTGGCAGCCATCACCTCGGCCCTCGATGTGGACAGGGAGTGGAAGATGGCCCTCATCGGCGTGGGCAACCTCGGCAAGGCCCTGCTCAACCATAGCGACTTCCGTGCCCGCAATTTCAACATCGTGAGCATCTTCGACTGCGATCCCTTCAAGATTGGTGAAATCGTTCACGGCCTCGAAGTGCACTGCACCAAGGAGATGCCGGCCCTCGTGGCAGAAAACAAGATCGAGATAGGCCTTATCACGACGCCGCCGCAGCGTGCCCAGCGGGCGGCCACGCACCTCGTCAACGCCGGCATCACCTCCATCCTCAACTTCGCTCCAGCGCGCATCAAGGTGCCGAGCCACGTCGATGTCGAATACGTCGACTTCTTCCACCACCTCTATTCGCTGGCCTTCAATCACAGCGCAACGCGCGCCTAGCCCATGCACGGAGCCAGCCTGTCCCGATTTCTGGACGCGCTCGCCTTCTTCACCTGCCTCGTGCCGGCACGCATGTGCTCGGGGTCTGCTCTGCCGAGCCTGCTGCCCTGGTTTGGTGCGGCAGGCCTCGTGCTGGGACTTGCCTGCACGGGCGCGGCAGCCCTGCTCTCGCTCCATCTCGCCGACTCCGCCGTCCCTGCCCTGCTGCAGGCCATGCTTGCCGGCTTTGCCTGGCTGGGCGCAGAGATGCTGCTCTCGCGCGCCCTGCACTGGGACGGACTCTGCGACGTTGCGGACGCCCTCGGCAGCTTCCGCACGGGCGATGCCTTCTGGGAGGTCATGAAGGACAGCCGCATCGGCGCCTTCGGCGCCGCGGCCCTTGCCACCGTCTTTGCGGGCCAGCTGCTCTGCGCCTCGGCGCACGCTGCCTCGGCAAACTGGCTGGTTCTTGCACTTGCGCCTGCCTGGTCGCGCTGTCAGGCAAGCCTTGTCTTCTGCTTCGCCTCGCCGCGCAATCCGGCTTCGCTCGGCGGGCGCTTTGCCGCAGGGCCGACGGCCAGGCCCCGCAGTCTGGCGCTGCTCCAGCTTGGCCTCATGGCGCTCAGCCTGCCCGCCTTCGGACGTCCCTGGCGCGGAGCGCTTGCAGTCTGCCTTGTGCAGACCTGCGTCCTTGTCTGGACAGTCCGCACGGCGCAGCGCCACGGCGGCCTCAACGGCGACTTTGCCGGCGCCTCCATTGAGCTGAGCCAGCTGGGCTTCCTGCTGGCAGCCTGCTAGGGAAGCACTGATAAAAAGCTTTTTTCAGCGACATAGCTCAGCTAACTCCTTGAAATATCGAGGGGCGGCCGAGCCGATGCCGAATTGTTCAGCGTATCCCTAGCTCTTCCCTGCCGGCGTGCCGGATCGGCAAGGCTCCGCCCCCGCTGTCCGGGAACGGAGCCTTGCGCCTGCAGCCGTGCCAGCAGCGCAGCTACGCGCGTCTGCGACTTTGCCAGTCCCGGGCCGCCTCGACAAAGCGGCCAGCCCAGGTCGGCACGGCTGGAGCAAAGATGTGGGTGTAGGAGCCCCAGACTCTGCCGGCAGCCAAGGCGTCTCGGCCCTGCCCCATGCCCGTGCCCTTCTCCAGCATGAGCACAGGCTCGCAACCGGCATTGCGGGCCGTCGAATAGTGGAACTCGTGGCCCCGCAGGCGCAGACCGAGGGGATGGTAGGGATTCTCCTTCGCCACCACGGCCTCGACGTAGCCGAGGCCCCTGGGCCGGGGAAAGACGTCGATGTCCACGGGTAGGAGGCCTGCCATGGGCCAGCTTCGCCCCTCTCTGGCTATGGCGCGGGAGAGGATCATGAAGCCTCCGCATTCGGCGTAGACCGGAAGGCCGCGACGCGCCTCGCAGGCCAGCTCCTTGAGGCGCGGGCTTTGGCTGAGCGCATCCAGGTAGTCTTCCGGAAAGCCGCCGCCGAGGTAGACGGCATCGATGCCGGCGAAGTCCCAGGCACCGCCGTCCAGCAGCGAGACAAACGCCAGCTTGGCGCCGGCGCGCTCCAAGGCCTCGAAGTTCTCGCGGTAGTAGAACCAGAGGCTGGCGTCCCTGACGACGGCAATGACGGGCGGATCGGCAGGCGCGACGGGTTCGCCGTCCCAGAAGGGGGCAACGTTCTCAAGGCTTCCCGCCGTGCGGGAAGCCTCGAGGATGAGGTCCAGATCTACATGCTCGCGCACGTGGGCCTTCAGGATCGCCAGCGCGCTTTCGCAGGTTTCGGAGAGCCTGTCGCCGAGCAGGGAGGCTATGCCCATCTGCCGCTCGGGCAGGGGATTCTCCGCGAGTCTCGGCAACTCGCCGAGCACGGGCATGTCCGTGTATTGCTCGATGCAGGCGCGCAGGTAGCTGGCATGGCGGGCGCGGCCGACCTGGTTGAGCACCACGCCAGCAAAGCGCAGCCCCTTTTCAAAGCCCATGATGCCCTGGATGAGGGCTGCCGCCGTGCGGGTCATCTTGGTGGCGTTGAGGGAGAGGAGGACTGGCGCCTCCAGATCCCGCGCCAGCGAGGCCGTGGAGCAGGATCCCTCCAGATCCATGCCGTCGTAGAGCCCGCGGTTGCCCTCGACGAGGGCGAGGCACCGCCCCTCGGCAAGAGCCGCCGGCGATGCCGTGCGCGCGACCTGGTGCACGAAGAGCGAGCGCAGGCGGTCTGGCGCGAGGAAGAAGGGATCAAGGTTGGAGGCGGGTCTTCCGGCAGCGGCCGCAAGCCAGGCCGCATCGATGTAGTCGGGCCCCTTCTTGAAGGGCACGACTTCGAAGCCCTGCTCCGTCAGCGCCCCGGCCAGACCGAGGCTGAGGAGCGTCTTGCCGCCTCCGCCCGACAGCGAGGACACGGTCAGGCGGGGGAGGCTTTGCGCCGTGCGGAACAGGTCTTCCTGCGCAGGCATCGGCGATCCTAGTGCTTGAAGGAGCGCTGCCCGGTGAAGACCATGGCCACCTGCGGGCTGTGCTCGTTGACGGCCTGGATGACTTCCCAGTCGCGCAACGAGCCGCCAGGATGGCCGATTGCGGTGACGCCCTGGGCCATGGCGACATCGACGCCGTCGCGGAAGGGGAAGAAGCCGTCGGAAATGATGACGGAACCGGCAAGGCCGCCCTTGTCGGCCCTGGCGCGCTCCTCGATGTCCTTGAGCTTTGCCGCAAAGCCGGCGTCTGCCTTGGCCTTTTCCTTGAGCTCGTAGAGGGTGAGGCCGAGCTCCTTGAAGGCAATGATATCCTCGTACTTGTGGTAGGCCTTGTAGATGGCAAGCTCCACGCAGCCGACGCGGTCCTGCTCGCCGGTGCCGATGGCGGTGGTGGCGCCGCCGCGGGCGAAGATGACGGAGTTGGAGGTGACGCCGGCCTCGACAGCCCAGGCGAAGCGCAGGTCGTCGAGCTCCTGCCGGCTTGGCCTGCGGGCGATGTAGGTGTTGCCGGCCTTGTCCGTCGCTTCGGCGGGCAGGAAGTCGGCGTCCGTCAGGATCCTGTTCTGGAAGGACTTCTGGAGCACGAGGCCGCCGTCGGAGAGGCACTTGATGTCGAGGAAGGCCGAGGCGACGAGCTTGTCGAGTTCGCCGAGACCGGGCAGCTCCATGATGCGGAGATTCTTGCGGGACTTGAGGATGTCCACCACGCCCTCTTCAAAGGCAGGGGCCGCGACCACCTCGAAGTAGTTGGCGGCCACGAGTTCGGCAGCCTCCTTCGTGAAGGGGCGGTTCACGACGACGGCGCCGCCGAAGGCCGCGATGCGGTCGCACCAGAAGGCCTTGGACAGGGCGTCGGCAACGCCCTCGTCGGACCAGGCGGCGCCGCAGGGGTTGTTGTGCTTGATGATGAGCGCAGCCGGCTTCTGGGTGAGGTACTGCAGAATGTTGGCGCCGTTGTCCACGTCGGTGAGGTTGGTCTTGCCGGGGTGCTTGCCGGCCTGGATCATCTGGGCCTCGGAGAGCGAGGAGACGATGCCCTGGCCGGGCATGCGCCATGAGAGGCCGCCCAGCGTGACAGCGCCGTCCACCAGCTCGTAGAGCGCGGCCGGCTGGTCAGGATTTTCGCCGTATCTCAAACCCTTGAGCTCGCCGGCAAGCTCCCACTGGCGCTTGCGGTAGACGAGCTTCTCGCTGCCGAGGGTGATGGTAAGATCGTCCGGGAACGTTTCCTTGACAATGGTCTTGTACATTGATTTGAGATCAGCCATGTTTCCTCCCTTGGGGTTTCGTCGGTTAGCGACAGCTACCACACTTGCCCGCGTTCCGCCACAGCCTCTGGCGGCCTCCGGCCTGCTCCCCGCGTGATGAAGATCACTGAACGAAATGCCAGCACCGGTGTATGGTCGAAGCGCCGCGGCCCCGCGCCCTGCGCGCCTGGGCCAGCCTCGAACAGGAGGTTCTGCGCCGACACCATCCCTTCATTCCAGCAGCTCCCCTTTGCGTCACGAGTTTCTGCGATTCCTTTCCCTCAGCTTGGCCCCGTGCCAAAAGGAGCCGAAAGCGCTTGAAAAATCCATTCCAGCAACTGTCAGACAAGTGCAAGCTGTTCTTGTTCATTGCCTGCGGCGCCATTGCTGGACTCGGCGGGTACATCGCGTATGCATCGAACGTCGTCTCCTATCTCACGAACGACCCCTCTGCCTGCACGAACTGCCACGTCATGGCGTCGTACTACGCCACGTGGAGCCACAGTTCCCACCATATGCGGGCAACCTGCAACGACTGCCATGTCCCCCACTCCAGCGTGGCCGCCAAGTACTTTTTCAAGGCCGTGGACGGCCTGTACCATGCCTCGGTCTTCACGGCGCACGCCGAGCCCCAGGCCATGCGCCCCCGAACGGCTAGCGCCACGGTCATCATGAACAACTGCATCCGCTGCCACACGCAGCTGAACACGGAATTCGTCAAGACCGGCATGGTCAGCTATGCGGAAACGCAGCAGGGCCAAGGCAAGCCCTGCTGGTCCTGCCACAGCCAGGTTCCGCACACCAAGGTCAGCAGCCTGTCGTCCGCCCCCGACGCCGTCGTCCCCCTTCCGGGAAGCAAGACCTCTGGCCTGGCCAGATGGCTTGAGCGGCTTCACTAACCCCTAGGTTGAGAGGGAGTTCCCCATGCAAGAGACACCGAAGAAAAAGTCAGCCCTCGGCTGGATACTCTGCCTGATTTCCATGGCCGCCGTGTTCTGCCTTGGCCTGCTCGCGGCCAGCATCACCGAGCGCAAGGCCGAAGTGGCCTCCATATACAACAACAAGAAGGTCGATCTCGCCGCCGTCCCCGTCGAGTCCAAAAACGACAAGTGGGGCCTCAACTACCCCAGGGAGTTCGAGACCTGGAAGATGACGGCCAAGGGCGACTTCAAAAGCAAGTACCATGGCAACCAGATTCAGGACGTGCTTGAGGAACGGCCCGACATGGTCATCCTCTGGGCCGGCTACGCCTTCTCCAGGGACTACACCGCCCCGCGCGGCCACATGCACGCCATTGAAGAGATGCGCGGCACCCTGCGCACCGGCAATCCCGGCATCGGCGGCGCCAAGGACATGCAGCCCGGCACCTGCTGGACCTGCAAGTCTCCCGACGTTCCGCGCTACATGGCCGCCAACGGGCCTGCGAAGTTTTACAACCAGCCCTGGAGCAGCCTGGGCGCCGAAATCGTGCATCCCATCGGCTGCGCCGACTGCCACGACGCCAAGACCATGAACCTCGCCGTGTCCCGCCCCGCCCTCAAGGAGGCCTTTGAGCGCACCGGCCGCGACATCTCCAAGGCCACCCAGCAGGAGCTGCGCTCCCTGGTCTGCGCCCAGTGCCACGAGGAGTACTACTTCCGGCCCGCCGACAAGTACTTGATGTTCCCCTTCGACAAGGGCCAGACTGTCGAAGCCATCGAAGCCTATTTCGACGAGATCAAGTTCACCGACTACGTGCACAAGCTCTCCAAGGCACCCATCCTCAAGGCCCAGCATCCCGGATGGAGCATGTTCCTGCTTGGCCCCCACGGACAGCACGGCGTGGCCTGTGCCGACTGCCACATGCCCTACAAGTCCGAGGGCGGCATCAAGTACTCGGACCACCAGATCATGAGCCCGCTGGCCAAGATCTCCTCCACCTGCCAGACCTGCCACAGGGAGTCCGAAGAGTTCCTGAAGAACAGGGTCTACGAATACCAGCGGGCGGGCTTCGAAACCCGCACCGTGGCCGAGCACGAGCTGGTCAAGGCCCACCTCATGGCCGAGGCCTGCTGGAAGGCCGGCGCGACCGAGGCGGAAATGGAGCAGGCGCTCAAGTTCATACGCTCGGGCCAGTGGCGCTGGGACTACGCCGTGGCCTCCCATGGCGCCTCGTTCCATGCGCCCGCCGAATACCAGCGCATCATCTCCCATGCCATCGAGTTCGGCCTCAAGGCCCAGCTCGAGCTGCAGAAGGTGCTGATTGCCCACAATGCGGACTTCCACATGCCCGACGTCTCCACCAAGGCAAAGGCACAGGCCTACATCGGCCTCGACATGCCCAAGCTGGAGAAGGACAAGAAGGAATTCCTGAACACCATCGTCCCCAAGTGGGAAGAGCAGGCCAAGAAGGCCGGCATCCTCTAATTCTCCCCAGCAAGCCAAGCAAAGCGCCGGAGCGCCGCCATGTCCGCTCCGGCGCTTTTTCTCGCCATGACGAACGCCATGCCACAACGCCCCCTCTGGACCGCCCCGCTCGGTTTGCGCGAAAGCGCCGTCTTCACTGTCCTCCTTCTGCTCACGGGCTTTGCCCTGCAGCTGGCGGCAGGCCCCTTCAGCTGCTATCTCCTCGGCTTTCCGGCAAACCTCGCCGTGCTGTGCGCCCTGCTGGCTGCAGGACTGCTGGCAGGCTGCAGAACGTACTGCGCCCTCTGCGCGTGGATCTCGGGGTCAGCCTTTGCGACTGCCCTTCTTGCCGGCATGCTTGTCCTGACGATTGCCATGGGCTTTATCCTGCAGACGCCGGAGGCGGACAAAAGTCCCGCCCTGATCCTGCGACTAGGCCTGAACGGGGTCACCACGGCCTGGCCCTTCGTCCTGCTCTTTGCCTGCCTGCTGCTGGTCCTTCCTGCGGCCTGCGTCCGACGCATCCGGCTGCAGGGCCGGGGCTCCCTGCGCTTCTGCCTCTGGCATGCGGGCGTCTTTCTTGCCCTGGGGGGAGCCGCCCTCGGCCAGGCCGACCGGCAGAGCTACGTCATGCACGTCTATGAGGGAAAGACGGAAAGCCGCGTCTATGCCCTCAACGGCAAATCGCTCGAGCTGCCTGTGGCCATCACCCTCCACGACTTCGACATGGAGGAGCATGCGCCCCGGCTCGTTCTCATTGACAAAAAGGAAGGAACGCCCCTACCGGCAGGCAGGCCGGAGCATTTTCAGATAGCGCCCCACGCGCCCGCAGGCCGGCTTGGCGAATGGCGAATCAGCGTAGACACCTACCTGCCCAGAGCCGTCTGGGCCGGCGAGGGCCAATTCAAGCCAATGGAAAAGCCCGGCGCATCCCCTGCGGCCCTTGTCACGGCCGTCCACGAGCGGACCGGCGAAACCAGGCGCGGCTGGATCTCCTCGGGCAATATGGGGCAGTTCCAGCACGCGCTGGATCTCTCCGACAGCGTTGCCGCCGCCATCACGCCCGCCGTGCCTGCACAGTTCACCTCCCTCGTCACCGTTGCCGTCAAGGGCGCGCCCCCCGTGCGGACCGCCATCCGCGTCAACGACCCCCTGCGCATCGGCAGCTGGATGATCTACCAGTACGGCTATGATTTCCAGCTGGGACGCTACTCGGACTTCAGCTCCTTTGAAATCGTGTCCGACCCCTGGCTCCCTGTCGTCTACGCAGGCTTCGCCCTGCTTGCGCTGGCCTGCCTTGCGCAGATCTGCCAGACAAGACGCACGGCGGGAGTGCAGAACGGCCAGAAAGGAGGCCTGCGGTGATCTGGAACCAGATAGTCTGGTGGGGCGTGCCGGCACTCGCCCTCTGGCTTGCCGGCGCCCTTGCGGCAAGGCGCTGGACAAAGCTGGCCCTTGCCCTCTCCCTGGCCGGCTGGCTCTGCCTCGGCGCCTTCACGGCGCTGCTCTGGCGCGACCTCGGACGCCCCCCGGTCCGCACGCTCGGCGAAACGCGCCTGCTCTACGCCTTCTTCCTGTCAGGACTCGGCATATGGACGGCCTGGCGAGGCGGCCGCGCCTGGCTGCTGGCGCTGAGCAACATCCTCGCGTCCGTCTTTCTCGCCCTGCTCATGGCCAGGCCCGGCATGCAGGCGGGCCCCCTCATGCCTGCGCTCCAGAGCGGATGGTTCGTTCCCCACGTGGCAGCCTACATCTTTGCCTATGCCGTCCTGGGCGTCGGCACGCTCATGGCCCTGCGCCAGCTGGCCGCGTCCCGCGGCGCCCCCGGCGCAGACAGCGGGCTCCTGCCCGCCATCGACGGCACCGTCCGGCTCGGCTTCGCCTTCCTTGTCCTCGGCATGCTCACGGGCGCCGTCTGGGCCAAGGAAGCCTGGGGACACTACTGGTCCTGGGATCCCAAGGAAACCTGGGCCTTCGTCACGGCCTGCGCCTACCTCGTCTACTTCCACGCCAGGGCGCGCCATGCGCGTTCCCGCGCCATCCTCTGGCTCCTGCCAGCGGCTTTCGTCCTGCTGCTCGTCGCCTGGCTTGGCGTGTCCTTCATTCCGGCCGCCCAGCAGAGCGTCCACGTGTATTCCTGAGGAAGCCCGCGCCTTGCCGGGCGCGGCCGCGGCTGATAGGCTTGCCCGGGGACAAAGCCCGCCCCAACCTCAACCTGCGGAGCGCATCAGGCATGATCCAGGCAGAGCCAGACTTTCTTGACGGCGCATGCGACATGCATGTGCACTTCGCTCCCGACGTGGTGCCCCGGGCCATGACAGCGCCTGCCCTGGCGATCAGCTGCAGAGAAGCCGGGATGCAGGCAGTCCTGCTCAAAAACCACTACGCGCCGACCGTGCTCTGCGCCCGTGCCGTGGCGGAGACGGTGCCGGGCATACGCGTCTTCGGCGGACTTGTCCTCAACGCCTCTGCCGGCGGCATCAACCCGGCAGCCGTGGATGCCGCGCTGCGCATGGGCGCCGCGGAGATCTGGATGCCCACAGTCTCGGCCTGGCGCCACCAGCGGTGCGTCCGGGATGCGCGCACAGCGCCCTGCGTGGCGGTCTTCGATGCCAATGGCCACCCTGCGCCCGGGCTTGAGGCCATACTTGAGATGATAGCGCGGGCCGATGCCATCCTCGGCACAGGACACCTCGCTCCGCAGGAGACGCTTGCCCTTGCCGCCCTTGCCCGCAATGCCGGCGTCAGAAAAATTCTGGTGACCCATCCGGAGTTCGATGCCATTGCCATGGATCTTGCCACCCAGGCTCTGCTCGCCGATCAGGGGGCCTTCTTTGAACGCTGCTTCCACACCCTGCAGGGCGCAGTTCCGGGCAAAGCCAGATCCGTGGCGGACGCCATACGCTATCTCGGACCGGAGAGCACCGTGCTTGCCTCGGACTCGGGACAGCTCGGCGGACCCGCGCCTGCCCACGCCCTGCTGCGCTTTGGCGAGGAGCTCCTGCGTCGCGGCGTCACGGCGGAGCAGCTCTCCATGATGCTCAAGGACAACCCCGCCTGGCTGCTCGGCCTCGCCCGCTGACACCCGCCTGCGGGCTGCCGCCGGCCTCGCGCCTGGCGCCTGTTTCTGCCTCTTGTCACGGTCTAGAATACAACGTACCCTAGACAGGTTTTTCGAATTGACGAAACACTCGGGGCGGGCGCCCCTTGAGGTACATGTATGGAATCGCTACTTCTCAAGCTCGCACGGCAGCTGGACAGCCTCGATGAAGCCTCGCTCTCCTCGCTGTGGAACAAGTACGCCGAAATTACCAGCCGGTTCGAGCCGACAAAACGCTGGGAGCACGCCTGCCTTGTGCTCAGCTTCATAACGGCCAAGCACATGAAGAACCGGCTCTTCAACTACTACTGGGCCCAGCAGCAGACGCCCTACGCCCCCGATCAGGAGCCGCAGCCCCAGGACATCTTCGCGCAGGGCTTTACGCTTGAAGAGCCCAAAGAACGCAAGCCGTGTCGCGTCATTCCCTTCAAACTCCCTGAAAACAAGGAAAAATAACCTGTTCTTCCTTGCCAAGCGGGGCGCGTTCTTCTATCGTTCTTCTTTACGCCGCCAAGTCTTGGCGGAAGCTTCCATGAACATTGCGGCCTCTCCTGAGGGAATGGCCGAATGCCTACTACGATGCAGGCCGGCCTGTGCCGGCGAAAGGTGAAAGCACTATGGCAAATACCGTTATTATCGGCTCCCAGTGGGGCGACGAAGGCAAGGGCAAAATCGTCGACATGCTCAGTTCCGGAAGCGACGTCATCGTCCGCTTCCAAGGCGGCAACAACGCCGGCCACACCATCAAAGTGAACGGGCACCAGACGATTCTGCACACCATTCCCTCAGGCATACTCCACCCCGGCAAGCTCTGCCTGGTCGGCAACGGCGTGGTGCTCGATCCCTTCGTCTTTCTGCAGGAAGTCGATGAGCTGAGCGCCCAGTCCGTTGACGTCTCCCCCTCCAGACTCGGCATCAGCCCCAAGACGCACCTCATTCTGCCCTACCACAGGGCCATCGACATTGCCCGCGAGACCATGAAGAAGGGCAAGAAGATCGGCACTACCGGCCGCGGCATCGGCCCCTGCTACGAAGACAAGGCAGCCCGCATCGGCCTGCGCTGCGGCGACCTGCGGAATCCCGATCTGGTCCGCAGCAAGATCCGCACGGCCCTGCAGGAAAAGAACGTCCTCTTCGCCAATCTCTACCACTGCGACGTCATGGAGCCGGACAAGGTAGCCGACGAGATCCTCGGCATCGCCGACCGCATGACCCCCTACCTCAGGGACGTGTCCGAGGCCATTCAAGATGCTGTCAAGTCAGGCAAGATTGTCCTCTGGGAAGGCGCCCAGGGCGTGCACCTCGACATCGACCACGGAACCTATCCCTACGTGACCTCTTCCAACACCGTTGCCGGCTACGCCTCCACCGGCTCCGGCATCGGCCCTGACCGCATCACCCGCACCGTGGGCATCGTCAAGGCCTACACCACGCGCGTCGGCTCCGGCCCCTTCCCCACGGAACTGGAGGACGAGACCGGCAAGTTCCTGCAGGAAAACGGCCATGAATTCGGAGCCACCACCGGCCGTCCGCGTCGCTGCGGCTGGCTCGATGCCGTCGTCATCCGCGAAACCGCCCGCCTCTGCGGCCTCACCGACATCGCCCTCACCAAGGTCGATGTCCTGCGCGGCCTGCCCACGCTGAAAATCTGCGTCGACTACGAGTACAAGGGCGAGCGCATCGCCTATCCCCCTCAGGGCGAAAACGCCCTTGCCGACGTCAAGCCCATCTACGAAGAACTCCCTGGCTTCAGCGAAGACATCACCGGCTGCAGGGCATTTGCCGCCCTGCCTGCCACTGTCCAGAAGTACATCAAGCGCATCGAGGCCCTCACCGGCGTGAAGGTCTCCATCGTCTCCGTCGGCGCCGACCGCGAAGAGACCATCGAGCGCTAAGCCACACAGAGTTTGCTACGCGTATGAGTGCCATCCTCGAGGCTATTGCAGGCACCCCCTTCGCGCATGTCAGGGATCGCCTGGACAGCCTGGGAGCAGCGCCGCCGCAGGTGCTGCTCCTTGAGGGGGGCACGGAGGCCCAGCGTCTGGACGCGGCCCTCTACTGGGCCTGCCGGGCCAACTGCCCGGATGCGGAGCGGGACGGCTCTCCCTGCCTCAACTGTCCGACATGCCGCCAGATGGCTGCCTGGGAGAATCTGGATCTTTCGGCCTACGACGGCCGCATCTCCAACACCCAGGATCAGACTGAGCCGGGCCCGATCCGCGCGCTCACCATCGAAAATGTCCGTGAGCTCAAGTCAAAGCTCAAAGATCCGCCCCATGCGCGCTTCCGCGTCACCCTGCTGATGGGCATCGAGAACAAGCGCGTCGAAGCGGCCAATGCACTTCTCAAGGCTCTGGAAGAACCGTCGAAAAACAACTTGTTCGTCCTGCTCTGCCCCCAGCGCCAGCAGCTCCTGCCAACGCTGGTCTCCCGTTCGCTCTGCCTCACGCTGCCATGGCCGGATCCTGAGGCTGTGGCACCCGAACTGCTCGAACTGCAGACGGAAATTGCCCAGTTCCTCGAGACAGGCAGAGAATTCTTCAACAAAACAGGCAGCAAGTCATTTGATCAAGGGCAGGCCTTCTCTGCCGTCATGGCTGTGCACAAGAGCCTCATCAGAACATTGGCCGGCACGGCAGGCGGTTCGCCTCTCGACCAGACGCTGGCCCGCCTCTCGCCTGGCGGACTCATGCAGCTTGGACGCTGGATCGGCGAGGCAAATCAGGCCCTTCAGGCCCAGGTGACGCCAGCCCGCGTTACTGAGGCATTTCTTGCCAACGTCTATGTGCTTCTGCACAGCGGGCAGTAGCGCACGGCACAGCGTGCCTTCTTTTCGGCGCTGTCACGAATCTTGAGGGGCCGAGCGCATCCTCCCCTCCCGCCCCGGAAGGAGGCAGAGGCGCCAGTGGCAGGTCACTTTTCGACAGTTCAACTGTCGCAATTGACCGACGCTTGGAGCCCGGTTACCCCCAAGGTTCGGGGAAGAGCCCTTTCCTCTAAACGCCACTGGCTGGCGCAATGACACGCAGCACGACACATGCCAGCAGGCAGCAGATTAGCGCGTCGCCGCACCGCGCCCGTCTGGCGCGGACGCCTCAGCTGCCATGTGCGCTTCCTCCATGTCGGACAAGCCGGACTCAAGCGCAGGAGCTGGCTCGACGACCCGCAAACGGCACCACGAATTGAATGCTTTAAGCAGTCCATAGCCAATTTTATCATAAGCCTTCATCACAAGCCCATTAAAAATACGATGTATCGTTGCGATTCGAATCTTATCTATAGCCAAACAGCAGACAAACACGGCTATTATTTTCAAAACGACGTGCATATAAAGCTTAGAATATCCTGCATTAAAATAGTCAATATTTGGCCAAACATACTCCCAAATAACAGGGCGCATGATTTCGTTATCATGAATAATATAAACTGCCACAACAGAAGTAGCCATCCAGTTTATAAAACTACTCTTGAAATGAAGATTTTTGAAGAATAAAAAAACAGATACTGCTAAAATTACAGCTGGTATTGTGTATGGCTTATGGAAGTATCTCGCCTTATCAATATAAAGATTATTATGCGTTACAACTGAAGCGTAATCAAAAAGTGCACATGAAGCCAATATAAAAATCGATGCAAAGACAGCAACAAGTAGATTCCATCCGTTAGCATAAGGCTTATACGTATGGCCATGTAGCTTGATAAACGCACCAATCATATACATGATAGCAAAGTAATCAACATTACTGTAATCCCAACCGCCGAACTTAACCCAGCCAACTCTGTACATGAAAATTGTGAAAGTCGGGATTACACTCCAGAGAATCATCAATCCAATGATAATCTTTAAAAACCTATTTCGACTCAAGGAAAGCAAATATTCGTTAATAAATGGCGTCACTGCAAACAGCAACAAATAGTAGACAATAAACCAGTTACCCCAAATAATTGGGAATAAGCTCTGGATAGTGAGCGCCCGCCCCAATTTAATCCAGTCGAACGTCAAAGCGAGGACAAGCGCCAAGAGAATATAAAACGTCATCTCCACTGCCAACGGCACGGCTCGCCTATAATATTCCACGATATTAGGTGCTTTTTTCTGGACAGTGAAGTAGCCAGAAATCAGAATGAACACTGAACAGGCTATGCTCCCGAACAGAGCTAAACACTGAAGAGAGTATTCCTTGAAGCAGATGCTCTCCCAGGTAAATGCTGGATAGCCACCCCAGCGGTAGTAGTGATGGGCAATGATGAGAAAAATGCAGACAAGGCGCAGCAGCTCTATGCCGCTGTCGCGGACTTTTTTCTGTGGGGTAGTTGCCGACATGGCGTTCCCGGCGCGACTCAAGGACAAGTCCAAAGCTCTGGCGCCGCCTCCGTGTTCTTGCTGTGCTATCTTGGGTGCAGACAAGGCGCCCCTCCCCCACAGGGCAGACGCGCCTTCCGCACTCTTGGAAATAACAGACGCTACCGCCAGCCTCTGGGCGGAGCAAAGGACTTGTTCACGGTGCTGATCAAGGCATCATAGCGCTTCTTGGCATTCGCCGGGTAGCTCACGTCCACGGCGTAAAGCGTCTCCTTCCCGCAGAACACCTTGATCCAGGCGATCTTCCCTTCACGGATGCCGGAGAGGACGAACCAGCCCTCGCCAGCCTTGGCGGCCTTGTAGGTCACCTTGGAAAAGGTCTGGGCCTGCGTCTTCAGGACATCGCTGAGACGCTCGTCCAACGCGCCAGGCGAGTTGCTGCCCCAGGCCCGGAGTTCCAGCCCCCGGCCGTCGGTCACGGTGATGCCGTCGCCGTTGTCGGCCTCGCGGACGGAATAGTGCCCAGCCGGCCAGGACAGAGAGAAGCCGTAGCGCTGGTTGGCATAGCTGGCATTGCCTGCCGCTGGGGCAAGCTTCGGCGACAGGACGAGAAGCAGAAGCGCGATCGAGCAGACCGCAACTGATCGCATGCATGAAATCGGCATAAGACACGCCTCCATGGCGCCAAGCGCCCAACAGGCAAGGCGGGACGGGAAATCCTATCCCGCCTGCAAGTTCACTTTACTTAACGCTGGTCGACCTTTACTTTGGAGTCAAACCCCTGCAGATCTGCATCCGAAACGCTATTTTTGGCAATAATCAGATGCGTCAGAGCAGGCAGCTTCTTCAAGGCATTCATATTGATACCTTCAGCCTTGCGAAGATCTATTGTTTCAAGAGCCTTGCAATTAGCGACGGCATCAAAATTCGTAATTTTTGTCTTAGTGACAGTCAGATTCTTCAGATTGGAAAGCTTGCTGAGAAAGCCAAGATCTATGGGCGAGCCCGACTTGACATTGACTTCATCGATGGTCAGCGTCTCAAGATTCGTCAAGCCAGCAAGCGCCGCCTCGCCAGACATATCGTCGAGATTCCACAGCTTGAGATTCTTCAGCGTCTTGACAGATGCAAGGCTCGCAAGATTCTGCGGAACTCTCATCTTCCAGATCTGGAAATGTTCCACGCCACTTTGGGCGAGAGGACTATAATCCTTGACCTGCTCAGCAAACACATCGAATCTTTTCAAGTTCTTCAAGCCGGCAGTCCAGGAAATGTCGTTCAGTGCCGTCAGACCGCCATTTAATTCCCTCACCTGCGTCAACTTGCCGAGCGTGCTGTAGTCGCTGTCCTTAGTGGCGTAGTACGTCAGCTTCGCCAGCGACGGGCAGGTGGCAAGCGGGCTGAAATCCTTGACGTGGGCGCCATACAGGTTGAGGTCCGCCAGCTTGGCGAGATGAGCCAGCGGCGCGAGATCGCCGACGGCGCAGTAGGACAGGTTGAGACGGGTAAGGTTGGGGAAGGCCTGGACGAGAGGCGACAGGTCGGCGGGAGCCGCGCCGGAAATCGTGGCGTCCTTCAGATTGGGCAGAGAGGGCAGGCCTTCAATGGAAACGAGCTTCTTCTCATGGGGAGCGCCGAAGCTGTAGCCCGTGACCGAGACGCGGCGCAGATGCGTCATGCCGGACATCCACTTGAGGTCAGGCCCCATCGACTTGCCCTGAACGTTAATCGTTTCCAGCTTCGTCATGCCGGCCAGAGGCGAGAAATCGGCAACGTTCTCAAGATTCAGGTCGAGCTTCAGCACGTTGACGAGCTTGGCCAGCGGCGCAATGTCCGTAGCGCTTTTGTCTGCGATTTTCAGAGTCTTAATGCCCGTCAATCCCGCCAAGGGAGACAGGTCGGCAACGCCGACGTCAAGGCCGAGCGCCTCAAGCTTCTTAAGTCCGGCCAGCGGAGCAAGGCTCGTCAGCTCCTTGCTGCCCGTGACACTGAGCGCATGCATGTCGGGGTAGGCCTGGCAGAGCCTGGCCAAATCCTCGTCCTTCACTTTCGACAGCGCAAAGCCGAGCTCGGCAGGACTTTTGACCTTGCCCATATCGGTCTTAATCTGATTGAGGACGTTGTCGTCCACGCCCTCGGCTATGACAAAATTGCTTCCGTTCAGCTTTGCCTGCGGGGCGGCCAGCAGGGGAGTGGCCATCAAGCCTACGACGCACAAAGAAAAAAGCAACGATTTACCGTACATGGCTTCTCCTTAACGCAAAAAGAGTTGAGCTCCGCTCAGGGAGCAGAGGCGCTGAAAGTCTTCCGCTTCCGGCGTGAACGCAGCTGCGGCGCTGGTCCAGCGGCAGTGCAGGCAGAGAGGCTCCTCCCCGCCTGCAGCGGCTTCCAGTCAGCGCTTGGAGATCTCCACCCGGGGATCAAAGCCCTGCAGCTCCGCATCCGGGAAGGCGTCCTCAGCGACCGTGAGGCTTGTGAGCGCAGGCAGCTTCTTCAGCGCAGCCAGACTGGCAATGCCCTTGGCCTCGCGGATATCCGCCGTTTCAAGTGCCTTGCAGCCTGCGACCGCATCGAAGTTGACGACCTTGGAGCCATGGATGACAAGCTCCTTCAAGGAAGACAGCTTGCCGAGAAACGAAAGGTCCACAGGGTCGCCCGACTCGGCGTTGACGCCGTCGAGCGTCAGCTTGGCGAGACGGGGCAGGCTGGCCAGCGCCGCCGCGCCCTTCATGCCGTTCAGATCCCACAGCTTCAGATCGGTGAGCGTCTTGACGGAGCCGAGACTAGTCAGGTCCTGGGGCACGCTCATCTTCCAGATCTGCAACTGCTCCACGCCGCTCGAGGCCATGGGCGAGTAGTCCGCCACCTTCTCGCTGAACAGGTCGAACGACCTCAAGTTCTTCATGCCGGCCATCCAGGAGATGTCGGCAAGCTCGGTCAGGCCGCCATTGAGCTCCTTGACCTGGGTCAGCTTGCCGAGCGTGCTGTAGTCGGCGCCCTTGGTGGCGTAGTAGTTGAGCGTCTCGAGCGCAGGGCAGCCGGCCAGCGGGCTGAAATCCTTGACGTGGGCGCCGTAGAGGCTGAGGTCCTCAAGCTTGGACAGCTTGGCCAGCGGCGAGAGATCCTTGATGACGCAGTTGGAGAGGTCAAGCTTGACGAGGCCGGGGAAGGCGGCCGCAAGAGGCGTCAGGTCTGCCGGCGCACAGTTGCTGAGCTGGACCTCATCCAGATTCGGCAGGGATGGCAGTCCCTCGAACGAAGCCACTTTCTTTACGACGGCATCGTCGGAGACGGCGTCGGAGCCGCCGTCAATCTTGATGCTCTCGAGCTTCACGAGCCCCTTCATCCACTTGAGATCGCTTATGGCTTGGCAGACGATGTCGATCTCCTCCAGCGAGGCAAGGCCGGCAAGGGGCGAAAAGTCGGCAACCCCGTCGAGGCTGAGGCTAAACCGCTTGAGCTTTTTGAGGCCGGCTACTGGAGCGATGCTGGTGAGCTCCTCGCTGTCTTCGATGCTGAGTCCGTACATGTCGGGAAAGGCCTTGCAGAGCTTGGCCAAGTCCTCGTTTTTGACTTCCGACAAGGCAAACGCAAGCTGCGAGGCGTCCTCAACCTTGCCCATGTCGGCCTTGATCTGGCTGAGGACGCTGTCGTCCACGCCCTCGGAGATGGAAAAGCAGCTTCCATCGAGTTCTGCCTGCGGGGCTGCCAGCAGAGGGGAGGCCATCAGGCCCATGGCGCAAAGCGAAAAAAGAATCGATTTACCGTACATGGCAATTCCTTAGAGTCTATTGCGCTCCGCAAGAGGAGCCTGTGCTGCGCATGAAGAGCATCCTCTCCATGCAGGAAAACGGAGAGCGCTACTTGCTCTTCCAGAGATTGCTGTACTTCACGGCAAGGCCGTCCGTGCGCTCCACGAGCCTGTTCACGAGAGCGTCGATCTCGTCCATGGCCACGGTGCCCACTTCCTTGGAGAGCAGGAAGTTCAGGTAGCCTTCGCCCTGGCTGTAGACCCAGCAGACGGAATAGACGGATCCGACGGAGGGCCGGCTGGGAAACTCGGGCTTGGTGTCCACGAGGAGGCGCATCTTTGGGGTGTCCCCCTCGTTGAGCTTGAAGAGGTTGGAGGCGTTGAAGGCCTCTTTGAGGCGCATGCCGAGGCGCGCGCCGATGCTGTCGGTGCCGTCCAGCACCACGGCGATGTTCGTTGTCCTGGCGTCAACGGCGACGGGCCTGTCATGGGCCGGCGCGGCCGGCTTCTCCTCAGGGGCCGACCAGGCGCTGGGCGCGGCGAGAAGGATGGCGCCCGCAAGCAGAGCGGCAAAAATATGCTTCATGGCGAATCTCCTGCAGCCAATGGCTGGAATGCGTGCGACGAGAACCGGACAGCGCTGCCCGGTTGCGGCAATAGTTAAACAACAGCTTTAATTTGGCAAGCCTCCATGGCTCCCAAGCGCCTTTTCTGCAAGAAAAACGCCGCTCGCCTCGATTGAGCTCCGCCCCCTTTGCAGATAGACTTGGAGCCCACAACGATGGAGGCAGCTATGCAGAAGACGCTGATCAAGCAGGCTCTTGCCACGGACAAGCCCGTCCAGGGCATCACGCTCTGCGGATGGATACGCACCCGACGCGACGGCAAGGACGTCACCTTTGTGGAACTCAACGACGGCTCGTGCCTCACCAACATGCAGTGCATCGTCGATCCCAAATCGCAGGCCTTTGCGGAGCTGGGCAGCGCCAGCCGAGGCGCGTCCGTCTGCATCACGGGCAATCTGGAGCCCTCCCCGGGCAAGGGCCAGCAGTGGGAGGTGCAGGTCACCGCCGTGCAGGTCTTCGGCGATGCCGATCCGGAAGCCTACCCGCTGCAGAAGAAGCGCCACACTGACGAATTCCTGCGAACCATCGCGCACCTGCGCGTGCGCACCAACAAGTACTCCGCCGTTTTCCGCATCCGTTCCGATGCCTCGGCTGCCATCCATGCCTTCTTCAGGCGCATGGGCTTCCACTACGTGCACACGCCCATCCTCACGGGATCTGACTGCGAGGGCGCGGGCGAGATGTTCCGCGTGACCACGCTCTCGCCCGGCGAAAAGGATCTGTTCAAGGACTTCTTCGGCAGGCAGGCCAACCTCACGGTCTCGGGCCAGCTTGAAGCCGAAGCCCTCGCCATGGGTCTCGGCCGGGTCTATACCTTCGGCCCCACCTTCCGGGCCGAAAACTCCAACACCCCCAGGCACGTGGCCGAATTCTGGATGGTCGAACCCGAGATGGCCTTCGCCGACCTCGGCGACATCATGGATCTGGGCGAAGAGCTCGTGCAGAGCGTCGTGGACGAGCTGCTGTCTTCCTCGGCTGAAGATCTGCGCCTCTTCGACCGCTTCGTGGAGCCGGGACTGCTCGGCAGGCTCAAGGATCTCACCGCCAGACCCTTTGCCCGCGTCAGCTACGGCGAAGCCGTGGAGATACTCGAGCGCAGCGGCCGGGACTTCGCCTTCCCCGTGACCTACGGCATCGATCTGCAGACTGAGCACGAGCGCTACCTCGCCGAAGAGCACTTCGGCAGGCCCACCATCGTCACCGACTACCCCATGAGCATCAAGGCCTTCTACATGCGGGTCAACGACGACGGCGAAACCGTGGCAGCCATGGACATGCTGGTGCCCCGCATCGGCGAGCTCATCGGCGGCTCCCAGCGCGAGGAGCGCCTCGACGTGCTCAAGGACCGCATGCTCGCCCTCGGCCAGCAGATGAGCGACTACAGCTGGTACCTCGATCTGCGGGAATTCGGCTCGGCGCCCCATGCGGGCTTCGGGCTCGGCTTCGAACGCCTGATCATGATGCTCACCGGCATCGCCAACATCAGAGATGTTCTGCCCTTCCCCCGCACGCCGGGCAGCATTGAATTCTAGCCTTTTTTGATTTGGCCTCACATTGCCGCCACTACTCGAACATTGCTGCAGGCGGCAAATAGAGTTTGCTGGCGCTCAGCATTGCTTGTCTCTGCGATGCGTCCGCAACGAAGCAGAAACCGGCCTCCGTCCCTCCTGCAGGAGGGACGGAGGCCGGAAACGTTCTGCGGTGCGCTTGAAGGATATGGCGTGCCTGGCGATGCGCCGCTACGCGAGCACCCACTCGACGACGGCGTCGGCCATCATGGCCGCGGCCTGCGTAACGCGGGGCGCCAGCGGGGGATGGTCGGCAATATCGCTGGCAAAGTCGCCGACGACGGTCAAAAGGCCCACGTCGCGCCTGCACATGGCAGGGCCGCCGAAGCCGCCCATGCCGGAGGCGGAAAAGACCCGCTTGCCGGCCAGCAGGGCGCGCTCGGCCACAAGGCGCTTGCTCTCAGGCGCATCGAAGCACTCAAGCCAGAAGTCGGCGCGGGCCACCATGCCGTCGGCGGCCTGATCCGTCATGCGCTCCAGGAGCGCGGCGACATCGATGGCCGGACAGAGGCGGCGCAGATGCGCCGCAAGCGCCTCCGCCTTGGGCATGCCGATGTCGTCGGGGAAGTACTGCTGGCGGTTGAGATTGCTCGCCTCGACGGCATCGAAGTCCACGAGCAGGAAGCGCCTGAATCCCGTCCGGGCGAGCATCATGGCCGCATTGGAGCCAAGCCCTCCGCAGCCGGCCACGCCGACCGTCAGCGCTCCCAGCTTTGCCAGCGCCTCTCTGCCGAGGTAGCGCGACAGCCCCTTCGTCAGGACGTCCATCTACCCGGCCTTGGCGGTGGATGTGCAGGTGGGATCTTCCCAGTCCTTGATGACGGGCTGGTAGCCGAAGGAGACGATGTCGGCCATCATCTGCTCCACGCTGCGGCTGTCGGTGATGTCGAACTGCGGAGGCGTTTCGCTGTTCTTCACGCGGCCGCCAACGGCGGTGGAGACGCCGGCAGAGACGCGGTTGACGCAGATCTGCATGAGATGGTTGCGCATGCTGGCGCTTTCCCTTGAGGAGCAGGTAATGGTGTCGCGGGGCAGGAAGATGCGCAGGGCGGTCACGTACTGCACGAAGCGCCTGTCGTCCAGCTCGCGGGGGATCTCGAAGAAGCCCTCGTGCGAGCAGATGCGCGGGATGCTGACGCCGATGTCCGTGCCGGGGAAGCGGCGCTGCAGCCACCAGGCATGCAGGCCAGTGGCGAAGCCGTCGTGCCAGAGTTCCTCGAGGCCCAGCAGGGCGCCGACCCCGAGAGAGCGCATGCCGGCCCGGCCGGCCCGCTCGGGGGCGTCGAGGCGGAACTCGTAGACGCTCTTGGGGCCTGCGGGATGCAGGTACTTGTAGAGCTCGGGATTGTAGGTCTCCTGGAACATGGTCATGTTGTTGACGCCGGCATTGACCATGAGCGCGTACTGGTCGTCGGTGAGGGAGTAGACCTCGATGCCGATGGAGGCGAAAAGCGGCTTGATGCGCCGCACGGCGGAGGCGATGTACTCGGGCGTGGAGATGCCGGGCGCCTCGCCGGTCAGCAGCAGGATGTCCTGGAAGCCCTGCCTCCAGATGGCGAGCGCCTCCTGGTAGGCCTCGTCCACGGTGAGGTGGGTGCGCTTCTGCTTGTTCTCCACCTTGAAGCCGCAGTAGCGGCAGTGGTTGGTGCACACGTCGGAGATGTAGAGCGGCGTGAAGATGTTGACGGCGCGGCCGAAGTAGCGGTTCGTTATCTCCTTGGCGCGCTGGGCCATATTCTCGAGGTAGGGGGCCGCGGCCGGAGAGAGCAGGGCCAGGAAGTCGGCAGGCTCCAGCTGCTCCTTGTTGAGGGCCCAGGCAACGTCGGCCGCGGTCGTCTGCTTGACGGCCTTCTCGCGGGCCTGCCTGTCGTTGCAGGCTGCCCAGTATTCAGTGAAGGTTTCCATGTCTGCACGCCCCGCTAGCGGAGGAAGCCGGTCAGGGGAGACGAGGCGCTCGCACCCTGCTCGAGGGTGCGGGAGCCGCCGAAGCCGGCAAGGTAGGCGAGGCGCCCGGCGCGCACGGCCAGGCCGAAGGCCCTGGCCATCTCGACGGCGTCCCTGGCGGAGGCGATGCCGGTGTTGACGAGGCAGGCGTCGGCGCCCATCTCCATGGCCTCGCAGGCCTCGGAGGGACGGCCTATGCCGGCGTCCACGACCACCGGCACCTTCATCTCGTCGATGAGGACGGCGATCATTTCCCTGGTGCGCAGGCCGCGGTTGGTGCCGATGGGCGAGGCCAGGGGCATGACGCAGGCCGCGCCGGCGTCCACGCAGGCCCTGGCAACGTACAGATCGGGATTGATGTAGGGCAGGACCGTGAAGCCCTCCTTGGCCAGAATCTCGGTGGCCTTGGCGGTGGCGTAGCCGTCGGGCAGAAGGCGGATGGTGTCGTTGATGACCTCGATCTTGATCCAGTCGCCGCACCCGGCCGCCCTGGCGATGCGGGCGAGGCGCACGGCCTCCTCGGCGGTTCTGGCGCCGGAGGTGTTGGGGAGCAGGCGCATGTGGGCCGGGATGTGGCCCATGATGCCGCGCTGTTCGGCATCGACGCGGCGCATGGCCACGGTGACGACTTCGGAGCCGCTGGCCTCCGCCACCTTGGGAATGAGGTCGTCGGAACGGTACTTGCCCGTGCCAATGAAAAGGCGGCTCGTCAGTTCCACGCCGCCGAGAATGAATTTGTCTTCCATGGATCTTCCTCCAGTGCAGTCTCAAGCACGCAGTGCAAAACGGGCAGGCAGGGCCTACCCTCCGCCCACGAACTGGATGACCTCAATCTCGTCGCCATCGGCAACCGGCGTCGTGCCGAAGGCGTCCTTCGGGACGATCTCCCTGTTGCGCTCCACCACGACCTTGGCCGGATCGGCCTTGAGGCTCAGGACGACATCGGTGACGGAGGCGCCCTCGGGCGCCTCCAAGGCCTTGCCGTTCACGGTAATGTTCAGCATTGAAATCCCTCGCTTGAAAACAAAAAGTCCACCTTGCCTTGCTCTCCAAGGAAAGTGGACGTTCAGCCGCACGCGGCCTGGCCGGACAGCTTTCCCTTCGGCAGCATTGCCTGCATCAGGTGCCGGGACGGACAGCGCCGTCCCCGGGGTCAGAACTCAAGGTTCTTTCTCAGCCCCTCCAGGCTCCCCCAGCTTTCATCGAGCCAAGCTGATACCACCAGCGGCAAGGGCGTGACAAGCGCAATTCGCTGGCCGCTATCCCCGGCGGCGGCGGAAGCGCCGGACAAGTTCGCGCACTTCCTGCCTCGAGAGGCCGAGCAGCAGGGGGAAGCACAGGGCGATGCCGGCGATGGCCACCGTGTAGAGCACGCCTGCGCAGAAGAAGCGCAGAATGGAGTCCGAGCCGCCCAGGCCGAGCTCCAGGGTCAGCAGGCGGCAGCCGAAGGCGCAGCCGAGCAGCACGGCGAGGCTCCAGATCTGGTGCAGGACGTTGCGCCAGAAGGCCAGCGGCACGAAGCGGGAGGCCAGCCAGAGGTAGAGGTTGACCGTGAGGATCTGCACGCCGACGGTCTTGCAGGCAAGGCCCGCCGCGCCGAGACCGAAGCCGTGAAGGGATGCCGGCGCAAGCAGGACCCAGGCCGCGGCCAGGCCGTAGACGCACTCGAGGGCCTGCATGTTGCGCAGCACCGTCGTGCGGCCTGTGGCGTGGAAGATGGAGCCGGCAAGCTGGCCGTAGGCCTGGTGGAGGGGGTAGAGGGCCATGATCTGCACGGGCAGGATGGCGCTGGCGAATTCGCTGCCGCCGAAGATCTTGACGAGCACGGGCGCCTCGGCCAGCGTGAAGCAGGAGAAATAGGCTGCCACCACGTAGAGCATGGGAGCGAAGCGGTTCACGAGGGATCCCATGGCCTGGAGATCCTGCCTGCCCCAGGAGATGGAGAGCTCGCGCATGAGCAGGGGCGTCATGGCGGAGACGAAGAGGAAGCAGGCCATGCTTACCTTCTGGGAGAGGGCGAAGAAGCCCTGCTCTGCTGCGCCGTCGAACCACTGCAGGAGCCAGCGCTCTGCCGCCACCATGAAGAAGGCCAGAAGCGCCTGCACGAACAGGGGGTTGGAGTAGTCGAAGAACTCCCTGGCGTAGGCGCGGCGCTGGGCCGGAGCAAGTTCCATGGAAAGGCGACCACCCGGCTCCCACTGGCCCCGGCCTGCCTTGACGGTCACCCACCAGAAGCCGATGGCCGTCGCGCCCAGCATGAGGTACTGCTGGCCGAAGAGCGTCCAGACGTCCAGCCGGTCCGCAAAGAAGAGGCCGACGAGCAGGCCCACGGACAGGAGCGAGATGACGGTGCGCACCAGCTCAGACTGCACGGTGGCGCCGATGGCGTCGTTCATGGAGCGCAGCACCCTGCCCCACCAGGTCAGGAAGGCCCAGACGGCGGCCAGCGGCGCCAGCCACAGGGGCACTTCCGGCATGAGCAGCCGGCCGGCAGGCTCCCAGAGCCACACGAGGGCGCCGGCCCCCAGCGTCACGGCAAGCACGAGCAGGCTGGCGCGCATGTAGAAGGCGACCAGCCCCCGCTCCGTCTGCCGGCGGGACAGGGCGTTGTAGAAGCAGGTGCTCGTGCCCATGTCGAGGAAGCCCGAGAGCTGGGTGAAGAGGTTGGTGGCAAAGCTGTAGCAGCCGTACATCTTCGGGCCGAGGGCGCGCGGGAGGACGGCTTCCATGGCAAGGTAGACGGGCACCGAGGCGACGTTGGCCAGGAGCTTGAAGAGGTAGCGCTTCGCGAGGGTGGGGGTGGAGGCCGGCATGCGGGGGAGTCGTGCTCTGCGTTTGAAAGTTCGCTTCAGTTCAGCCGCTTCGGCATGCTGGCCGTGGCCGCGGCAGCCGCTTTGGGGAGCGCAACACTAGCCTCTTTCCCCCCTGCCCACAAGGGGCGAATCCCGCGTCCACCAGCACTGGGAGCTCGCTGAAAGCCGGCCGCACGCATTTTGACGGGGCGAGGCTTTTGCCATAAAATCCCCTGCCTTTACCGCTTTCTTATCTCGAGGTTTTTTCATGAACGACAAGCAAAGCTGCCTGATGAAGCAGGGCCTGGAAAAGGCCCCGCACAGATCCCTGCTCTACGCCCTCGGCCTGACCAAGGAGGAGATCTCCCGCCCCCTCATCGGCGTCGTGAACTCCGCCAACGAAATCGTGCCCGGCCACATGCATCTCGACAGGATAGCCGAGGCCGTCAAGGCCGGCATCCGCATGGCCGGCGGCACGCCCATCGAATTTCCCGCCATCGCCGTCTGCGACGGCATAGCCATGAACCACGAGGGCATGCGCTTCTCCCTGCCCTCCAGGAACCATATTGCCGACAGCTGCGAAATCATGGCCCGGGCCCACGCCTTCGACGGCCTGGTCTTCATCCCCAACTGCGACAAGAGCGTGCCCGGCATGCTCATGGCCATGATGCGCCTCAACCTGCCCTCGATCCTCGTCTCCGGCGGCCCCATGCTTCCCGGCTACGCGGCCAGCGGCAAGCACGCAGACCTCATTTCCGTGTTCGAGGCCGTCGGCGGCTTCAAGGCCGGCAAGCTCACCCAGGAAGAGCTCGACGTCATGGAGGAGAAGGCCTGTCCCGGCTGCGGCTCCTGTGCCGGCATGTTCACCGCCAACTCCATGAACTGCCTCGCCGAGACCATAGGCGTCGCCCTGCCCGGCAACGGCACCATCCCCGCCGTCTATGCGGCCCGCATCCGCCTGGCCAAGCATGCCGGCATGCGCGTCATGGATCTCCTGCGGAACAACATCCGCCCGCTCGACATCGTGACCCGCAAGAGCGTCGAGAACGCCATCACCGTGGACATGGCCCTCGGCTGCTCGACCAACACCGTGCTGCACCTGCCGGCCATCTTCGGCGAGGCCGGCCTCGACATCAACCTGGACATCTTCGACCAGGTCAGCCGCAAGGCCCCCAACCTCTGCCACCTCTCCCCTGCGGGCAAGCACTACATGACCGACCTCGACCAGGCCGGCGGCATACTCGCCGTCATGAGCGAGCTGGACAAGGCGGGGCTCATCCACAAGGACTGCCTCACCGTCACCGGCAAGACCGTGGGCGAGAACATCAGCGAAACCGGCGCCCATGTCCTCGACTACGAGGTCGTGCGGCCCATCGACAATCCCTATCTCAAGGACGGCGGCATCTCGGTGCTTCGCGGCAACATCGCCCCCGACGGCTGCGTGGTCAAGAAGGCCGCCGTGGCGCCGGAAATGCTGTGCCGCGACGTGAAGGCCAAGGTCTTCTACGGCGAGGAGGACGCCATGAAGGCCATCCTCGACGGCAAGATCAAGCCCGGCGACGGCGTGGTCATCCTCTACGAAGGCCCCCGCGGCGGCCCCGGCATGCGCGAAATGCTCTCCCCCACTGCGGCCATCACCGGCATCGGCCTCGGCAAGGACGTGGCCCTGCTCACCGACGGCCGCTTCTCCGGCGGCACCAACGGCGCGGCCATAGGGCACATCTCGCCTGAGGCCGCCGACGGCGGACCCATCGGCCTCGTCAGAGACGGCGACGTCATCCACATCGACATCCCGAACCGCATCCTCGAACTCAAAGTCAGCGACGAAGAGCTTGCCAAGAGGAAGGCGGAATACAAGGCTCCCGACAGGAAGAGCCCCTACGAGATCCTGCGCCGCTACGCCTCGCAGGTGACGAGCGCCGACACGGGCGCCCGCTACAGAAAGATCTAGCTCCATCCAGCTCCACTCAGGGGGAGGAGGCCGCAGGCTCTCCTCCCCCGCCTGCTTTTTTCCCCCAGCAGAGCATCGCCATGGGTTTCCTCCAGTGCCTTTCCGCCGTCTGCAGTCTCGCCCTTGTCTGCCTTGCAGGTCTTGCCATCGTCAAGACGCGCCTGCTCCCCGAGTCCTTCAAGACTGCCCTGCCCAAGCTCGTCACCTACGTGGCGCTGCCGCCCTACCTCTTCCACTCCATCGTCACCACGATGGACAGCTCCGAACTGGCAGGATTCCTCGCCGGCACCTTCGTCCCCTTCGCCTCCATCTTCCTCTCCTTCGGCACGGCGTGGGTGCTGGGCAAAATGTTTCACGTGAAGCATTTCCACTCGGGGCTGTATCTCAGCAGCTTCTCCACCTCCAGCGCCATCTTCATCGGCATCCCCATCTGCGACGCCCTCTTCGGCAGCCGGGGCATCCCCTATGCCCTGCTCTACTACTTCGCCAACGCCACCTTCTTCTGGACCATAGGCAGCTACCTCATCATCCGCGACGGAAGCACCAAGGCAGAGCGCATCACCGTCCGGAAGTTCTTCAGAAACCTCCTCTCCCCGCCCTTCCTCGGCTTCTTCGCAGGCCTCCTTTTTGCCCTCTTCGGCTGGCACCTGCCCAGCTTCTGCATGACAGCCCTGCACACCGTGGGGCAGCTCACAACGCCACTCTCCCTCATCTTCATCGGCATCTCGCTCGCCGACATGCGCTTTTCGAGAGAAAGCTTCTCCAGGGACCTGCTGCTGGCAGCCGCAGGCAGGCTCCTCGTCTCGCCCCTCATCATGGCGGCCGTCGTCGCCGTCTGCGGGGTCAAGGGCATCATGGGCGCCATCTTCATCCTGCAGTCGGCGCTGCCGGCCGTCATGCAGGCAGCCATACTCAGCGCCAACTACAAGACCGACCCCGAATTCGGCACCCTCATCGTCAGCCTGACCACAGTCCTCTCCATCCTGACCGTCCCGCTCGTCATGACCCTTGTCTAGGGATACGCTGAACAATTCGGCATCGCCTCGGCCACCCCTCGATATTTCAAGGAGTTAGCTGAGCTATGTCGCTGAAAAAAGCTTTTTATCAGTGCTTCCCTAGCAGTCTAGCCGTGCAGCCGGCAGGCCTGGCCGGAGGAGCATGCCGGCTTCGCAGCAGGCCTGGCCCATGGCCTCGTGCTCGGCCAGAGTGCAGAGAGCGCGCCCTCCGTGCAGGGAGAGGGGAGACCGCCCCGGCATCGCCATGCGCCCGTGGCTCGCGTCCTCCTGCCAGTCCCGCTGCGCCCTGCGCCGCCGCGCTGTGGAAGGCCAAAGCGAAAGCGCGCCGCGAAAGCCCCTCCGGACCTGCGCGGCGCGCATGAAGTCTGCCTGGCAGACAGCCTACTTGGCGTGCTCGTTCAAGACGTCGAGCATCGTGCGGCTAGGGCTGATGGTGCAGGCGTCGATAAACTCCTGCAGATCGGCATCCGAGTTCAGCACGCTCTTCGCCGTGTTCCTGAACTTGCGGTTGTAGCCGTCGAGCCAGATGATGAAGCCGCTGGCATCGTCGGGATTGAGCGCGTAGTCGCGGCAGGTGGAGGTGTGGGCGTTCCAGTGCCCTTCGGGCACGGGGCCGGTCTTGCGCGCCTCGCGCCACGGGTTGATCACGGGCACGTCGGGGCGCTTCTGGCACCACATGAAGGTCTGCTGCATCATGACCTGCACGGTGTCTGGGGAAGCCACGTCCATCTTCAGCTCAGCGGCCACGTAGCCGTCGATCTGCAGCGCCTGAAAGAGCGGGGGCTCGCCCTTCATGATGCCGGGCTCGGAAACCAGCTCCGCGCAGACGTAGGTCGCGGGATCGATCTTGTCGTTGTCGGCGCAGGCCAAGCCAGGGCAGGCCAGCGCCAGCAGGCAGGCGAGAAGCAATTTCCTCACGGTTGTCCTCCTTGCAGGGGCGCCGGAAGCAGGCGCCCCGGAGAGATGCTAGGCCTCGAAGCGGCTGGCCTCGTTGATGAGGACGGAGTCGAGCGGCACGTCGTCGTAGGGCGGACGCGTGCCGGTCTTGGTCTTGCCGATCTTGTCGACGACGTCCATGCCGTCCACGACCTTGCCGAACACGCAGTAGCCCCAGCCCTGCACGGTGGGAGCGGTGTAGTTCAGGAATTCGTTGTCCACGAGGTTGATGAAGAACTGGGCGGTGGCGCTGTGGGGATCCATGGTGCGGGCCATGGCGATGGTGCCGCGGTCGTTCTTGAGGCCGTTGTCGGCTTCGTTCTTGACAGGGGCATTGGTGGGCTTCTCCTCCATTTTCAGGGTGAGGCCACCGCCCTGGATCATGAAGCCCTTGATGACGCGGTGGAAGATGGTGTTCTTGTAGAAGCCCTCGTCGACGTACTTGAGGAAGTTGGCCACCGTCTCGGGAGCCTTGTCGGGATAGAGCTCGATGAGGATTTCGCCTTCGGTGGTGTCGAGCAGGACGTTCGGATTCTCAGCCATGGGATGTCTCCTTGGAAGCCTCCGGCGCTCCCAGGGGACGCACCGGGCGTGTATTTTTGGTGGAGCCGTTGTACGTTAACTGAAAACCATTGACAACTCGGGCACTCGGCATACCGTAGCGCGGCGATTCAACCCTCAAGCCCCGGATCCGCATATGGACAATGCCTCCCCCCTCTCGCGCAGAGAAGCCCTCGCACAGGCCCAGGAAGCCCTGCTTGCCTGGTTTGGCGCCCACATGCGTCCCCTGCCCTGGCGCAGGGACTACGACCCCTACCGCGTCTGGATATCGGAGATCATGCTCCAGCAGACCCAGATGGAGCGCGGGGTGCAGTACTTCGAGCGCTGGATGGACGCCTTCCCCACCCTGGAGGCGCTGGCAGGAGCGCCGGAGGAAGAGGTGCTCAAGCTCTGGGAGGGCCTTGGCTACTACGCGCGGGCCCGCAATCTGATCAAGGCCGCCCGCGCCGTCGTCCAGGAGCGCGGGGGCGCCTTTCCCGCCAGCTTCGAGGAGCTGCGCGCCCTTCCCGGCATCGGCCCCTACACGGCGGCCGCCGTGGCCAGCATCGCCTTCCAGGAGGACGTGCCCTGCATCGATGCCAACGTCGAGCGCATCATTGCCCGGCTGCTCGACATTGACACCCCAGTCAAGGAGAAGGCGGCCCAGGAGGCCATAGCCGAGGCTGCGCGCCTGCTGCTCCCCAGAGGCAGGGCCAGGGAGCACAACCAGGCCATGATGGAGCTCGGCGCCCTTGTCTGCGCCAGGCGGCCGGACTGCCCCCGCTGTCCGCTCTCGCCCTGGTGCCTTGCCCGCAAGCGGGACACGGCCGAGCACCGGCCCGTCAAGAAGCCGGGCGCCGGACCCGTCGAGCTCGTGCTTGCCTCGGGCGTGCTCCTGCACGGGGGTCGCTGCTTCATCCAGAAGCGCGAAGAGGACGACGTCTGGGGCGGGCTCTGGGAATTTCCCGGCGGCTGCGCCGAAAAGGGCGAGCGGCCGGAGAAGGCCGTGGTGCGCGAATATCTGGAGGAGACGGGCTTTGCCGTCAAGGTGCTCGGCAAGTACGGGGTGCTCAAGTCCACCTACACCAACCACCGCATCACCCTGCACTTCTACGCCCTGGCCTTTGCCGGGGACAAGCCGGGACCAGCGCCCGAAGCGCCGGTCCTGACCGCGGCCTCCGAATCCCGCTGGGTTCCCGTGAAGGAGCTTGCCGGCTTCGCCATGCCCTCGCTCTACAGGAAGGCTGCCGACGCGCTTTCCGGAGGCCAGTGGGGCATGCTCGGCCTGCTTTTTCCCAAGGCCTGAGGCCTCTCGCCGTCAAAATTTGCGATCCAGCGACAAAAAGGCATGAAATTGCTTGACATTCCGGCCGCTTCCCTTTAAGAGTCTGCCGTCAGCGCGGCTCGCAAGAGTCGCAACATCCATTTGAGAACATCGAAGTTCACGAAAGGGTGGCCTGAAGAGGCCCCCTTTTTTTTGGCCCGTGCAGCTGGAGAGGGAAGGTACGAAGTTGTCAGCAAACGCATTGAAAGACGCCGTTCTCGCGCTCGCCGAGCCCGCCGTCGAAGCGGAGGGGCTCAGTGTCTGGGGACTTGAGATCCTGGAGTCGGGACGCATGGCGATCCGGCTCTTCGTCGACATGCCGGAACCGGCAGGCGGGGAAAGCGTCCAGGAAGCGGCCCCAGACCAGGCGCTAAACCAGGCCCAGGACGATGCCGGCAGCGACGCCCTTGCGCAGATTTCGGCAAGCGTCGACCAGTGCGAGCGCATCTCGCGCCAGCTCGCCCTGGCTCTCGACATGGAAGACCTCATCGACAGGGCCTACACGCTAGAAGTCTCGTCGCCCGGCTTCAACCGGATCTTCTTCTCCCTGGATCAGATGCGCCCCTACGTAGGCGACATGGTCGAGGCCCGCATGCACGAGGCCTGGGCGCCCGAGGGCCAGACGCCCCGCCGCGTCTGGAAGGGCCTTCTCGAGGCGGTGGACGGGGAGAGCTTCACGCTCGCGCCGGCCCGGATTGGCGACGAGGGCCAGGCAGTCCGCGAAGACGCGCCTGCGGCCGCCATTCCCTTCGACAGGGTCCGCAGGGCCAGCCGCATCCATATTTTCACTCGGCCGCAGAAGCCAGGCAAGGGCGCCAAGCCCGGCAAAGCCAGGAAGTCGCCGGCCAAAGAGGTAAGATAGCGCCATGAATCTTGATCTGAAAAAGGCCATAGACACCATCTGCAAGGACAAGGGCCTGGACCGCAGCATGCTCATTGAAACGCTGGAGGAGGCCGTCCGGACCTCGGTGCTGCGCCGCTACGGCGAGGACATCGACGTCGAGGTCACCTACAACGAGGACTCCGGGGACATCGAGGTCTACCAGTTCAAGATCGTCGTTCCAGACGGCGAACTGGAGAACGACGACACCCAGATCGAGTACAGCGAAGCCTGCTCGCACGATCCCTCGGTGCAGATCGACGACGAGATGGGCTTCCGCGTCAAGGTCGAGGATCTCGGCCGCATTGCCGCACAGTCCGCCAAGCAGGTCATCATCCAGCGCATGCGCGATGCCGAGCAGAAGCTCATCTACGACGACTTCAAGGAGCGCATCGGCGAGATTGTCTCCGGCACCGTGCAGCGCCGCGACAAGGGCGGCTGGGTGGTCAACCTCGGCCGCACCGAGGCCCTGCTCGAGCGCGGGGAGCAGATCCCCAAGGAGCACTACAAGCGCGGCGACCAGCTCCAGGCCATCATCATCGACGTGCACAAGGAGGGCCGCGGGCCCCAGGTCATCATCTCCCGCTCCCACCGCGACTTCATGGCTGCCCTCTTCCGCCGCGAAGTGCCCGAGGTGGACGACGGCATCATCCAGATCATGGGCATCGCCCGCGACCCCGGCTCCCGCGCGAAGGTGTCCGTGCTCTCGCGCGAGCGCGACGTCGATCCGGTGGGTGCCTGCGTGGGCGTGCGCGGCTCGCGCATCCAGAACATCGTCCAGGAGCTGCACGGCGAGCGCATCGACATCGTCGTGTGGAGCTCCGACATCGCCACCTACGCGCGCAACGCGCTGGCGCCGGCGCTGGTCACCCGCATCGTCGTCGACGAGCCGAACAACCTCCTCGAGGTCATCGTTCCCGACGACCAGCTGACCAACGCCATCGGGCGCAAGGGCCAGAACGTCAAGCTGGCGGCCCGCCTGCTCGGCTGGAAGGTCGACATCTTCACCGAGAGCAAGTACTCGGGCGGCGGCGCCCTCGGCCATGGCCTCCAGCAGGTGGCCAGCGTTGCCGAAGTTTCCATAGAGGCGCTCGTCAACGCCGGCTACACCACGCTGGACAAGCTCCGCGCTGCCAGCGACGCCGAACTCGGCTCGACGCTCGGCATCAGCGACGGGCGCATCGCCGAGCTGCGCCAGGCCATCAACTTCCTGGCCCCTGTGGTCGAGAAGGCTCCCGACCCGGCCGACGTCGAGGTGCTCCGTTCAGCGCGCGAAGCCGAAGACGGCGAAGCGCAGGAAGGGCTCCATGGCGAAGAAGGAAGGGACTAGCCAGTTCGAAGGGCCCGTCCGCATGTGCGTCGTCTGCCGCCAGCGCCTTCCCAAGCGGGAGCTCATGCGCTACGTGCGGACCGAAGACGGCGCCCTCGATTACGATGCAGAACAGACCAGCCAAGGCAGGGGCTGGTACGTGTGCCGGCAAGAGGCTTGTCAGAAGAAATTTCTCAAATTCAGATTGTCGCCGCGGCACATGGGGGGAAAACAATGAGTGATAAGAAAATCAAGATCAAAGAGCTTGCGTGCGAGCTGAAGGTGAGCAATCCCGACATGCTCAAGGCCGCAATGGACGAAGGCATTTCCGCGCGCAACTCCGCTGCGTCCGTGACGCCCGAGGAGGCAGACCGCCTCCGCAAGCATTTCGACAAGCTCCGCGGCGACGACAAGAGCAAGGAAGTCATCGTCCGCCGCCGCACCGGCCCCCGTCCGCCCCGAGGCGAAAGGGGACGCGCCCAGGCAAAGTCGGGAGAGGCTCCCGAAGCCAAGCCGGCAGAGCTTGCCGCCGATCAGGCCCAGAGCCAGCCTGCAGGCCAGGAGGCCCCTGCGGCGCCCGTCAAGGCGCCTGTCCAGGAGCAGGCTCCGCAGGCCGAGGCCAAGCCCCAGGCTGAGCCTCAGGCCCAAGCGCCCGCGTCCGAGGCGCCCAAGGAGGCTTCGGCCCTCGAGGCCCGCGAGGGCCAGGCGGCCGAAGCCGGCGAGGATCGCAGGGCCAGCGACGATCGTCCGCGCGAGCAGGCCGGCGGCGAGGCCGAAGCGCCCCGCGTGCGCATTATCTCCCGTCCTGAGGCACCCGCAGCCACGGCCCAGCCGGCACGGCGCACCGAGCGTTCCGACAGGCCCTCAGGCACCCGCTCCGAGAGGACCGATCGCGGCGACAGGCCCTCGGGTCCCCGCTCCGAAAGGTCTGACCGCGCGCCCCGCTCGCCCCGTTCCGACGGTCAGGGACGCCCCCCCCGTTCCGACGGCCAGGGACGTCCGTCCCGCTCCGACGGCCAGAACCGTCAGGACGGCGCCCGCAGAGGCGGCCCCTCCCAGCATGCGCGTCCGGCAAGGCCCGGCGGCGCACCCGGCCAGGGCTTCCGCTCCGACGGCTCCCGCGGCTCCCGCCCGTCCATGGGCGGCTTTGGCGGAGGCGAGGATCAGCCCCTCGACAGCCGCAGCGGCCAGAGCAAGAAGAAGCGCAACAAGGGGCGCCGCACCGTCGATTTCCAGGCCGGCGGCTTCGGGCACCATCAGGAGGAGCACGACGCTCCGCGCGTGCGCGGCAAGGGCCACCGCAAGGGCGGCAAGCCCCAGGCTCCCGCGCCCGTGACCCAGCCCCTGAAGCAGGCCAAGCGCAAGCTGCGCATCGAGAACGCCATCCGCGTTTCCGACATGGCGCACCAGATGGGCCTCAAGGCCAACGAGATCATCAAGGTGCTCTTCAACCTTGGGATCATGGCGACCATCAACCAGTCCATCGACTTCGACACGGCGGCCATCGTTGCGGCCGAGTTCAGCTACGAGGTGGAGAAGACGGGCTTCGAGGAGAAGGACTACCTGGAGGAGCAGGTTCCGGACAAGCCCGAGGATCTCAGGCCCCGTCCTCCGGTCGTCACCATCATGGGCCACGTCGACCACGGCAAGACCTCGCTGCTCGACGCCATCCGCAAGAGCCACATCACCACCGGCGAAGCGGGCGGCATCACCCAGCACATCGGCGCCTACCACGTGCGCACCAAGAAGGGCGAGGTCGTCTTCCTCGACACCCCCGGCCACGAGGCCTTCACCGCCATGCGCGCCCGTGGCGCCCAGATCACCGACCTTGTCATCCTGGTCGTGGCGGCCGACGACGGCGTCATGGAGCAGACCCGCGAAGCCGTGAACCACGCCCGCGCGGCCAACGTGCCGATCATCGTGGCCGTGAACAAGATCGACAAGCCCGGCGCCGATCCCGACCGCGTCCTGCGCGAGCTCTCCGAGCTCGGGCTCCTGCCCGAGGACTGGGGCGGCGACACCATCGTGCAGAAGGTCTCCGCCAAGACCAAGGAAGGCCTGGACGACCTGCTTGAGCTGCTCGCCCTGCAGTCGGAGATCATGGAGCTCAAGGCCAATCCCAACAAGCCGGCCAAGGGCCATATCATCGAAGCCAAGCTCGACAAGGGCCGCGGCCCCGTGGCCACCGTCCTCGTCCAGGAGGGCACCCTCCGCCAGGGCGACAACTTCGTGTGCGGCACCTTCTCCGGCCGCGTGCGCGCCCTGCTCAACGACCAGGGCAAGAAGGTCAAGGAGGCCGGCCCCTCCATCCCCGTCGAGGTGCAGGGCTTCACCGGCGTTCCCGAAGCCGGCGAGGAGTTCAACGCCGTCGCCGACGAAAAGGTGGCCCGCCGCATCGCCGACGCCCGTGCCGTGAAGCAGCGCGAAAGCGATCTCGCAAGCCAGTCCAAGATCACCCTCGAGACATTCCTCGCCTCCTCGGCGGACGACGAGCAGAAGACCCTCAACCTGGTCCTCAAGGCCGATGTGCAGGGAACCCTCGAGGCCGTGCAGGAGTCGCTCAAGAAGGCCAGCACGGACAAGGTCAACGTCAACGTGGTGCACGCCGGCACGGGCGCCATCTCCGAGTCGGACATCCTGCTCGCCTCGGCGTCCAAGGCCATCATCATCGGCTTCAACATCCGTCCCACGGCCACGATCAAGAACAAGGCTGCCCACGAAAACGTGGACATCCGCTTCTACGACATCATCTACAAGCTCGTGGACGACGTGAAGAACGCCATGGCCGGTCTCCTCGCTCCGGTCGAGAAGGAGGTCTACCTTGGCCAGGCCGAGGTGCGCCAGACCTTCACTCTGCCCAAGGTCGGCACCATCGCCGGCGCCTTCGTCGCGGACGGCAAGATCGTCCGCAACGCAGGCGTGCGCCTCCTGCGCGACGGCGTCGTGGTGCACACCGGCCGCATCGGCTCCCTGAAGCGGTTCAAGGACGATGCCAAGGAAGTGCTGCACGGCAACGAATGCGGCATAGGCATCGAGAACTTCAACGACGTCAAGGTCGGCGACATCATCGAGGCCTTCGACACGGTCCAGGAAGCCGCCACCCTCTAGCAGCAGGCATTCTGCGGGCGGCGGAAGGGCTTTTCCTCCCTTCCGCCGCCTTTTCGACTTCCATGTTCATCGCTCTTCTCACCGTCGACATTGCCCTGGACGGCAACGACAACCTCAAGGCCAAGCGCCGGGTCGCCAATTCCCTCAAGCAGAAGACGCGCGCCCGCTTCAACGTCGCCATCGCCGAGGACGGCACCGAGGACAGCCTGACGAGCCTCAGGCTCGCCGTGGTCTCCCTCTCCAACTCCGAGCGCCACCTGCGCACCAAGATGGACAAGTGCCTGCTCATGATGGAGGCCGTTGCCAAGGAGGAGGTCGTGGACTCGAGCCTCGAGATCCTGCCCATCTAGGCCGGCCGCATCCAGCGGACGCATTCCGGAGGACACCGTGACAGACACCGCGCAAGTTCAGGAACACGCCCTCGACGCCCTTGCCTTCCCTCTGGTCTGGCGCGGCGAGGCAGCCGCGTGCGCCGAGGCGATCAAGGCCCACGACCGCTTCGTCGTGGCGGCCCACGCCCGCCTCGACGGCGACGCCCTCTCCTCCCTGGCTGCCGCAGGACTGCTCCTCAAGGCCCTCGGCAAGCAGTTCGCCCTCTTCGCGCCCACGGGCGTGCCCGCCTACCTCGGCTTTCTGCCCCTGCCTTCCATCCCCGTCGAGCGCATCCACCGCCTGCCCTTCAAGGCCGGCTGCCTGCTCGCCCTCGACTGCGGAACCCCCTCCCGCCTCGGCGAAGAGCTCAGCGCCCTTGCGCCGGATCTCCCCTGCATCAACATCGACCACCACGTTGGCCAGGGCATGGGCGACGTCTGCTCCCTGGTCAAGCCAGAAGCCTGCGCCACCGCGCAGGTGCTCGCTTCCGTGATCTACGCGGCCGGCGTTCCCCTAGACAGGGAACTGGCCCAGGCCCTCGCCCTCGGCATCGTCACCGACACCGGCGGCTTCCGCCACGACAACGCCACGCCCGCCGTCTTTGCGCTCGCCTCGAGACTGGCCTTGGCGGGCGCGGACATCTACCAGATCCGCGAAGCCCTGGACAAGAACGAAACCATAGGCCGCTTCCGCCTCTGGAGCCGGCTCCTCGGCAGGGTCGAACTCAAGGAGAACGGCCGGGTCGCCATGTGCGCCTGCACCCTGAAGGACCTGCAGGAGACCGGCACGACCACCGAGGACATGGAAGGGCTGGCGGACCGCATGCGCGACCTCAAGGGCGTGCAGGCGGCCTGCCTTCTGCGCGAGCAGGAACCCGGCGCCACGCGCGTGAGCCTGCGCTCCAGCGCAGGGGTCGACGTCAACGCGGCGGCCGCCTCCTTCGGCGGCGGCGGACACGTCAAGGCAGCCGGCGGCACCCTGCGCATGCCCCTTGCCGAGGCTGCCGGCGAGGTGCTGGAGGCCCTGCGGCGACATGCCTTTGCCCCCAAGGCAGAATAGATCCCGCACCGCCCCGAAATGCCCAATATTTCTTTGACTTATCAGGTCGCTTCATCTATTATTCCCCTCCGCGTATGACTGAAAAAGCAGACACCCCCTTTGTGCGGCTCCCCCAGCAGGACGGCGTGCTTGTCCTCGACAAGCCCTCCGGCCCGACCTCCAGACGCTGCCTCAATGTGCTCAAAGCCATGGGGCAGAAGAAGATAGGCCACGCAGGAACCCTCGACCCCATGGCGTCGGGCGTGCTCCTTGTACTGCTGGGCCAGGCGACGAAGCTTTCGGACTATCTGTTGCAGGGCGGCTTCAAGATCTACCGCGGCACCTTGGAACTGGGACGGGAAACCGACACCTGGGACGCCGAGGGCGCGGAGACCGCGAAGGCCGGCTGGGACGGCGTCACGGAGGCGGACGTCAGGGAAGCGCTCGATGCATGGCTGGGCTCCAGCATGCAGGAAGTACCGCCCTACTCCGCGGCCAAGCACAACGGCCAGCCCCTCTACCGCCTCGCCCGCAAGGGCCTGGAGGTCCCCCAGAAGGTCAAGCGCGTTGAAATTTCCCGGGTGGAAGCCATCTCGGTGGATCTTCCGTCCGTTTCGTTCCGGGTCACGTGCAGCTCCGGCACCTACATTCGGTCCCTCGCCCACAGCTTGGGGACGCGATTGCAGTGTGGCGCGGTGCTGACCGAACTGGTCCGGGAGTACAGCCACCCCTTCGGCCTGTCCGAAGCGGCCGGCTTCGAGGCGCTGAAGGCGCATCCCGAAACCCTGCCAGGCCATGTCCGCCCCATCGGCGACGCCCTGCCCGGCTGGCCCAGGATTGCGCTTTCGAAAGCCCAGGCCCGTAGAATGCGCGACGGCTGGCCCGTTGCCTGCCCGCCATTCCTGCTCGGCGCCGTTCAGGCCAACGACGGCCTCTGCTTCCTCACGGAGGACGGCAGGGAAGCCGCCATAGGCCGGATGGACGATGCCGAGGAGGCCGGAAGCCGCCTCGTGAAGGTCGCCAGGGGGCTTTGGAAGCAACCCTAACCTAATCCCTTTCAAGGAGTACTGCTGTGGCAATGGATTCCGTTTCGAAGAAGACTGTCATCGACCTGCACGCCAGACACGAAGGCGACACCGGCTCCCCTGAAGTGCAGGTTGCCCTGCTCACCGCCCGCATCGAAGGCCTCACCGAGCACTTCAAGGTGCACAAGAAGGACTTCCACTCCCGCACCGGCCTGCTCAAGCTCGTTGGCCAGCGTCGCAACATCCTCAACTACCTCAAGCAGAAAGACATCCAGCGCTACCGCGCGCTGATTGAGAAGCTCGGCCTGCGCAAGTAGGCTGCATATTCCAGACGGGGAGGGGCCTTGCAGGGCCCCTCCTCGCGCTTTTCCCCACCCCAAGACATGCCGTGAAGGGGTATCCGGGCAAACCCGGCAGGCGGCTGCCGAGCTTGCCCGGAATCCCCTTCGGCAAAGGAGAACCATGCTCAAGGACATCTTCAACCCCGTCCGGGTGACCGCCAGCGTCGGCGGCAAGGACTTCGTCTTCGAAACCGGCCGCGTTGCCAACCAGGCCGACGGCGCCGTGTGGGTGCAGTGCGGCGGCACCGTGGTGCTCGTCACCGTCTGCTCCGTCGAGCTTGAGATCGACAGGGGCTTCTTCCCCCTGACCGTCGAATATGCGGAGCGCATGTACGCCGCCGGGCGCATCCCCGGCAGCTTCTTCCGTCGCGAAATCGGCCGCCCATCGGAGCACGAAACCCTGGTTTCCCGCCTCATCGACCGCCCCATCCGTCCGCTCTTCCCCAAGGGGCTCATGCAGGACGTCCAGGTGCTGGCCACGGTGCTCTCCGCCGATCAGGAAAACGATCCCGACATCCTCGCCATGACCGGCGCCTCGGCCGCCCTGCACATGTCGAGCCTGCCCTTCGACGGACCCGTCGTCGGCGGCCGCGTCGGGCGCGTCAACGGCCAGTTCATCCTCAACCCCACCCACAGCGAGCGCAGGCAGAGCGACCTCGACATCGTCTTCGCTGCCAGCAAGACCGCCCTGACCATGGTGGAAGGCGAGGCGCGCTTCGTCCCCGAAGACGACATCATCGACGCCCTCGACTGGGCCCGCGGCCAGGTCATGCCCCTGCTGGAGGCCCAGGAGACCCTGCGCGCCCAGGCCGGCAAGGAAAAGATGGCCTTCACGCCCCGCGAGGACGATCCTGTCCTGGGCGCCCGCGTTGCCGAGCTCTGCGAAGCCTGCGGCCTCAAGGAGGCCATGCAGGTTCAGGACAAGATGGAGCGCAAGGCGGCCCGCAAGGCAGTCAAGGACAAGGTCATGCAGACGCTCGCTGCCGATCCCGCCTGGGCCGAGAAGCCCGAAGCGCTTTCCGCAGTGGGCGACATGATTTCTGCCCTCGAGAAGAAGGTCGTGCGCGCCCGCATCGTGGCCGAAGGCCTGCGCATCGACGGGCGCGACACGAAGACCGTACGCCCCATCCAGATCCAGGTCGGCGTGCTGCCCCGCACCCACGGCTCCGCCATCTTCCGTCGCGGCGAGACCAAGTCCCTCGCCGTGTGCACGCTCGGCTCCTCCACTGACGAGCAGCGCGTTGACTCCCTCAACGGCGACGTCACCAAGCAGTTCATGCTGCACTACAACTTCGCGCCCTTCTGCGTGGGCGAAGTGAAGCCCGTGCGCCTCTCCCGCCGCGAAATCGGCCACGGCGCCCTGGCCGAGAAGTCCCTGCGCCCAGTGCTGCCCGCGCAGGACAGCTTCCCCTTCACCATCCGCGTGGTCTCCGAGACCCTCGAGTCCAACGGCTCCTCCTCCATGGCCGCCGTGTGCGGCGGCTGCCTCTCCCTCATGGACGCGGGCGTGCCGATCAGCGCCCCTGTGGCCGGCGTTGCCATGGGCCTCATCAAGGAAGGCGACCAATTCGTCGTCCTCACCGACATCCTCGGCGACGAAGACGCCATGGGCGACATGGACTTCAAGGTTGCCGGCACCGCCGAAGGCGTCACCGGCATCCAGATGGACATCAAGGTCGAAGGCCTCTCCACCGACATCATGCGCGCCGCCATGCGCCAGGCCCACGAAGGACGCCTGCACATCCTCGGCGAAATGGCCAAGGTCCTCGCCGGCCCCCGCGCAGAGCTCTCCCAGTACGCGCCCCAGCACGCCGAGATCTACGTCAATCCCGACATCATCCGACTGATCATCGGTCCCGGCGGCAAGAACATCAAGGCCATCACCACGGCCACCGGCTCTGCCGTAGACATCGACGACTCCGGCAAGATCTCCATCTTCGCCCCCACCGCCGAAGCGCTGGCCCAGACCACGGAAATGCTCAAGTACTACGACCAGCGCCCCGACCTCGGCAAGAACTACACCGCCAAGGTCCGCAAGATCCTCGAGATCGGCGCCATCGTCGAAGTGCTGCCCAACGTGGAGGCCCTGGTCCACGTCTCCCAGCTCGACGTCAAGCGCGTTGACAAGGTCGAAGACGTGGCGCGCCTTGGCGAGGAGATGACCGTCAAGGTCATCGAGATCAACGGCGACCGCATCCGCGCCAGCCGCAAGGCCGTTCTGCTCGAAGAGCAGGGCCATGCCTGGTCTCCCGACGAAACCGCCCGCCCGGCCTCGAGGCCGCGTGGCGACAGGGGCGACAGGGGCGACAGAGGCGATCGCGGCGACAGAGGCGACAGGGGCGACCGTCGCGGCGGACGCGGACGCGGACGCGGCGATTCCCGCCGCTAACCAAAGGAGACTCAGATGGCCGACAACAAGAACGTGGACATCGCCTCAGCCAGCGCACAAGACGGCGTCGAAGCCAGCCGCAAGCCCACGCCTGAAGAAGCCAGGGCCATGCTGGAGGGCGCAAACCGCCAGCATTTTGAAGGCCTGGGGATCCAGTGGAGCGTGCTGCTCGGAGGCAATCCGCAGCAGCTCATGCCCCAGGTCGTAGGCACCGTCCTCCACGAGGGCGGCACCAGGCCCGTTTGGCAGTGGAAGGTCAAGAACGACGACTTCGTCGTCATGGCCTGGCCCCAGGACTCCCCGGTCAGGGCCTCCGTGACCATGTCCGGCCCCGAGGGCGAAAAGATGCGCCCCGTGGACGCCTGCCCCCTGCTCGAGGGACTGCCCAACGACATGACCGTTGCCGAACTGCATCCCTGGCAGGCCGGCATAGGCGGCAACGTTGGCTGCACCATGGAGGAGGGCCGCAAGCCCCTGTGGTTCTACGACCCCATGATGGAGCGCGACCACGACGACCTCACGCCCGGAGTAACCCAGACCATCCTGCTTGCCGGCCTTGCCCTCTCCCTGCGCAAGGCCCTGCTGGACGAACTCACCATCACGCAGGGCTCGGCCTACGAAGTCCACGCCGAATCCTGGCTCCAGCAGAATCCTGGCAAGAGCCGCCTCGACGTGCCGCCGCTGAAGATACCTCTCTCCGGCAAGCACCTCATCATGCCGGGCCAGTCCTTCTGCGAGTACCAGATGCGCGCGACTGTCGCCCAGGTCGAGGACTGCATGCTGGAGAAGATGCCGGTGAAGCTTCTCTACCTGCACTTCCCCTTCGAGAGTCGCGAAGCCATGCATCTGGCCCTCTACGCGCCCAAGACCGTGCTCAAGGACTACGAGCCCAAGGAAGGCGACGAAATCGACGCCTACGTGTGGCTGCAAGGCCGCATCGTCGATCTGCCCCCGTCCTCCCACGACGAGATGCCGGAGCACGTCTCGCCCCTGCAGTAGGCAGGCTCTCCCCTCGCTGACGCAAGCGCGGCGCCCCTTCCGGCCGGAAGGGGCGCCGCTTTGCTTTGCCAGAGGACAGAGGACCGGCACCGGCCCTGAAGCGACGAGGTGGCCTCCCGGAAGTCCGGAAGGCCACCTCGGCTCGAAAAATGCTGTCTGGCCGGCTATTCGCCACTCGCCTCGGCCTTGAGGGCTTCGGCCTGGGCGGCCTGCGACAGGGCTTCGAGCAGGGGATCGATTTCACCCTGCATGATCCTGTCCAGGGAATAGAGGGTCAGGTTGATGCGGTGGTCCGTGCAGCGCCCCTGCGGGAAGTTGTAGGTGCGGATGCGTTCAGAACGGTCGCCTGAGCCCACCTGCGAGCGACGGTCGGCCGCAAGCTCGCTGTTCTGCTTTTCCGTTTCGAGGGCGAGGAGGCGGGAGGCCAGCACCTTCATGGCGCGGGCCTTGTTCTTGTGCTGGCTCCGCTCGTCCTGGCAGGTCACCACGAGGCCGGAGGGAATGTGCGTGATGCGCACGGCGGACTCGGTCTTGTTGACGTGCTGGCCACCGGCGCCGGAGGCGCGGTAGACGTCGATCTTGAGGTCCTCGGGTCTGATGTCGATGTCCACGTCCTCGGCCTCGGGCATGACGGCCACCGTGGCCGCGGAGGTATGGATGCGTCCCTGCGCCTCGGTGGCGGGCACGCGCTGGACGCGGTGGGCGCCGGCTTCGAACTTGAGGTGGCTGTAGACCTTGTCGCCCGAGATGAGCAGGATGACTTCCTTGTAGCCACCGGCCTCGGTCGGCGACTCGCTCATGATCTCCACCTTCCAGTGCTTGAGTTCCGCATAGCGGCAGTACATGCGGAAGAGGTCGGCCGCAAAGAGGGCCGCTTCCTCGCCGCCCGTGCCGGCGCGGATTTCAAGGATGGTATTCTTTTCGTCGAGCGGATCTTTGGGAATGAGCAGCACCTTGAGCTGGTGCTCAATCTCGGGAAGCCTGGCTTCGAGGTTCTTGATTTCCTCTTGGGCCAGGGCCTTGATCTCGGAATCGTCCTCGTGGAGCAGCTGCTTGTTCTCCTCGATCTGCTCCTTGACCGAACGGTACTGGCGGAAGAGATCCACCACGTCCTTCAGGTCGGCATGGGCTTTGGAGAGCTTCTTGAACTGCTCCTGGTCGTTGTATATGCCGGGCTGGGACAGCTGCTGCTCCAGCTCCATGTATTTCTTCTCAAGGCCTTCGAGTTTGGCGAACATGGGAATATCTCCAGTGGGGCCTGCTACTGCAGCCGGTAGGGGACTGCGTTCACCTCGAACTCGGAGCCGGCGCCCAGAGCTTCCTTCAGCGCCACAACTGCCACTTCCAGCTCTTCCCTGTCGGGTTCGGCCGTCGTCAGCAGCTGCAGCGCCATCCCCGGCGCGCGCAGCACAGTCGCCAGCCAGCCGTCCTTCACCTTGCCGGCAAAGCGTATCAGCTCGTAGGCCAGGGACGCCACCGGAATGATCAGGGCGAACTTGAGCAGGAGCGTGTACGCATGCTTAAGCCAAGCGCTCTCAGGCATGTACCAGCCAAGGAAGAGCGGCACGAGGACGGCATGCAGCAGGATGGAAATGCAGATGACAAAAAGAATGAACGTCGTTCCGCATCGGGGATGGAGCCTGCTTTGCATGGCTGCCAGCGCGGCATCGACGGGCAGGCCCGTTTCGAAGGCCCTGATGGTCTTGTGCTCCGCCCCGTGGTACTGGAAGACGCGGCGGATCTCCGGAATGCGCCCTATGCCCCAGATGTAGGCAACGAGGATAAGCATCTTGAAGAGTCCGTCCCAGAGCTGGAAGGAGACGCCGTTGACGTCGCCACCCAGGCCCGCCTGCTGCATGAGCCAGCTCATGCCGTGCGGAATCACCAGAAAAAGCAGCACCGCAAAGAGCAGGGAGACAAGGAGCGTGAGCGCAAGATGCCAGCCCTCCATGGGGGCGCCTTCCGCCTCGCCCTGCAGCTCTGCCGAGCGGTTCAGGGACTTGACGCCGTTGACCAGCGTCTCAACGAGGACTGGAACGCCCCGGACGAAGGGCCGGGTGCGGATGGCTTCGGGCAGAAAGGAGTACCACGTGCGCCTTTCGGCGACGATCTCTCCCTTCAGTCGCACAGCCAGCCCGTAGGACTGGCCGTTTCTCATCATGACCCCTTCCATGACGGCCTGGCCGCCGACAAGCGGGCGGTCGGCCGTCAGAAAGGCGAGCAATGCATACAGGAAACTACTTCTGCTTTTCAAATTTGGCGTACTTCTTGCGGAAGCGGTCGATGCGGCCGGCGGTGTCGAGGAAGCGCTGCTTGCCGGTGAAGAAGGGATGGCAAGCGGAGCAGACTTCAACGTGCACCTGCTCGCCCTTCGTGGAGAGCACCTGTTCGGAATGGCCGCAAGCGCAGGTGATGGTCGCTTTGTACACCTTGGGCTGGATGTCTTTTTTCATGGTAACCTCGCGTGGTTTGGGACGGCATGGAGCTGGCCACAGGAACACGAGCCTGCGACGATCGTTCATTGTCCCTAAAGGCGGTCTTTCTACCCCAAACGTCTCGGCTTGGCAAGGCTAAAATTCAAGTGGCGCTCGAATTATCTCCGGAAAAAACGGCATCTTCCGGCAAGGACCAGGTCCGGCGTGTTGCCTTCCCGCAGGCGCAGGGCTATGCTGCCCCGCATGTGCGCAAAAGTCCTCAAATCCAGGGCCGATCAGCTCGTCTTCGAACAGGGCCTGACCGAAAGCCGCGAGCAGGCCAAGCGGCTTATCATGGCCGGCGAGGTGCAGGTGGCCGTTCCCGAAGGAAGCCAGGCACTGCCCGTTGCCGTCGACAAGCCGGGCCACATCTACCCGGCCGGCACCCGCTTCCAGCTCTCCGCCAGGGAGCAGTACGTCAGCCGCGGCGCCTACAAGCTGCTCACCATCATGGACGCCTTCCATCTCGACGTCCAGAACTGGGTCTGCCTCGATGCCGGCGCCTCCACGGGCGGCTTCACGGACTGCCTGCTCCAGCATGGCGCCGCCAAAGTCTACGCCGTGGACGTCGGCCACAACCAGCTGCACGAAAAGCTCAAGGCCGACCCCCGTGTCGTCAATCTAGAGGGCGTCAACATCAGGGCCGCGGCCCCTTCGCTCATCCCCGAAGAGGTGGATCTCGTCGTGGCCGACGTCTCCTTCATCTCGCTCACGCTCATCCTTCCTCCCTGCATGGCCTGGCTCAAGGGCGGGGGGCTGGCTGCCGTGCTCATCAAGCCGCAGTTCGAGCTCGGCCCCGGCGAAACCGTCAAGGGCGTGGTCAGAAGTGAAGCCGCCCGCCAGCGCGCCGTGGACAAGATTCTCGGCTTCTGCGCGCAGGAGCTTGCGCTGGAGAGCCTCGGCGTGCTGCCAGCGGCCATCAAGGGCCCCAAGGGCAACCAAGAATACATGGCGCTCTTCAGGAAGGCCTAGACGATGCCCGTCCTGTACCGGCCAGCCTGAAGACGATCCTGCGGGCCGGAAGCAGAAAGACCGCCTTGCGGCTCCGGCGCCGTCCCGCGGGAGCCTGCGAGCGCCTGCGGTGCGTCTCAAAGCATATGGGCATGGACAACGATGCGGGCGTGTTCTGCAGGCGCATAGCCTCGGAAATGGACGCTTTGACGGCCTGCCTCCGGCGCGGCTACATCGAGCCGACAAACAACATCGCCGAGAGGGCCCATCGGCACCCGGTCATGCGCAGGCGCGCGAGCATAGGCACGACAACCGACAAGGGCGATCGCCTCATTGAGCGCGGACTCTCCCTGAGACAGACGTGTCTGCTGCACGATCGTTCGCTCTTCGACGAACTCGTCGAAGCTCTGTCAGCTGTAAAGGAGAACAGGCGGCCGCGCATCCGGTGGATTCAAACAAAGGCAATACGCGCGGCGTACGACCAGTACCAGGCTGGGGCTTAATGGGCGGGATCAGACCTGGCTATTCACAGGGGTGAGCGGATACGGCATCTCCCATTCGGAACGTGAGGCTGTCCACAAACAGGGACATAATCTACGTCAATACAAATTGATAGAATTCTATAACAAGTCCTAAAACTACTCAAAAAATAACAAAACTATCCAAAAATTTATCATAAAATACGGCTATACGCTAGCAAAAAATAGTTATAGAGGCCAAGTTAAATTCAAGTTTTTCTAAAAAAATCTTCGATAAGCCCAACAGTGTCATTGTTGTTAGGCTTTTCGAGGAGATAATGCGCCAACGTAAAACAGGATACTCTTCGCCGATATGCTAATTTTGCTGTTTTTTATCTATATTTCAGTGATTTAAGAAATGTTTTCTAAATAATATATTTCCCAAAAAAACGTTACTATTCATTAGGAGGCCAAATAGTAAACTGAGTTCTACCGTTACTTGTCACATTAGGCCTTATATCTTCTACCTCAAAACTATTTCCATTTCTGAAAACAACACGTATATCATAACTTGTATCAGT
>Ga0310691_10000852_pt1 | contig 51932 bp, 76 predicted proteins | sample 176DNAGHGlowgp2_FD_203887 | JGI IMG/M metagenome (GOLD analysis project Ga0310691, IMG submission 203887) | Sheep rumen microbial communities from Palmerston North, Manawatu-Wanganui, New Zealand - 1766 DNA GHGlow gp2 (v2) (version 2) | ecosystem: Host-associated > Mammals > Digestive system >... | reverse complement strand
CGGCAACGCGCGCATGAGCGGCTGCGCCACGAACCACGCGACGAAGAAAATGTATATCGAACTCAGCTTTTTCGAGGAGGACAAGCCGGATGGGCAAGTGGATCAACAGTGACGCTATCCGCGGTGCGGAGCTGGTGATGCAGCTCAAAGAGGCCGCGATCAAGGGCGGGTTGGACAATCCTATCAGTGAAATCGTTGGGTGCGGCGTGGGCGTTGTCACGCGCTATCTGGATGCCTTGCTCAAAGACTGGATTGACAAAACATCCGACCTGGAAGACACAAAAAGAGAGCGCACCTATTACCGGGAAAGTGTGCAGGAGTGGCGCGACCTCGGCTTTGACAAGGACCCGTCGGAACAAAGCGATGAGCGACAGCAGGAATTGCAGGACCTTGCCCAGCGCTGGAACGATGAGGACGAGGCGGAAATGGACGCGCAAGACCAGAAAGAGATCGACGAAAGACGGGAAAAGCGCGAGGCACGGAAAGCGGGGGCAAGCGATGAATAGCACCGAAAAGGTCGTCAGGGGGCTGGAATTGTGCCTTGCCAGCATTGATGAGGCAACCTGCCCGGAAGAATGCCCGTTTTACGAAAAATGCCAGAAATACGATAAGCTGACGATCTTCCAGCCGATCCTGACCGCCGCGCTGGAGGAGCTGAAGCGCCACACGCCTATGCGGGTGGTCATGGATGAGAACGACAAACTCCATTATGGGCGCTGCCCTGCTTGCAACAGTATACTCACCCCATGGCGCGCAAACTTTTGCAGTGCTTGTGGACAGGCGGTGAAATGGGATGGCTGACCGGGAGAAAACTATTAAGGCATTAACGGAGTGTATTTTTCTGCATGAGCATCCAGACGATGATGCGGGATGCTTTGAATGCCCATATAGGCCGGACGAAAAAGGGACTTGCCCGACAATGATTCCGTTTTTGAAAGATGTTCTGGAACTGCTGAAAGAGCAGGAACCAATCAAGCCAACAGTTAGCGTTGACACCTGGATTTGTTCCAAATGCGGACATACGCTGGAAAGTCAAGAGTTGATTGACGATAAAGAAAATCCGCAGGTGCTCGTACATGAGTTTTATGAATATTGCCCACATTGCGGAAGGGCGGTGAAGTGGGATGCGTGACCCAGAAAAGACCGTCGAGGGACTGAAACAGGTTTATCTCCATTTTGAGCGGATGACCGAAATCTCATATGACGGCGATTCGGCGAGGTTTGAGGAGCTGAAAGAATGGACGGGTGACGCGCTGGAGCTGCTGAAAGAACATGATGCTGTGATCGACGCACTGTTGAAGGTTGGGTATCCTCACGATTTCCAGAACGAAGAGCCGTGGATTGTCAATTATATGTGGGCTATCACGGATGTTATCAGAAAAGCCGTGCGTATCAGAAATGCGAAGGGGGCAAAAGTGGATGGCTGACCGGGAGAAGGTTATCAAAGGGCTGGAAGCGTGTCTTGATGAAGCCGACTGCACCAAGTGCTACAAGGACGGGCCGGGGTTTGGATACGCCTGCCGCGACTCGCTCATGCGTGATGCTCTTGTCGCATTGAAAGAGCGGGAAGCTGTTGAACCAAAACTTGTCGGCGTAAACACATGGATTTGTGGTGATTGTGGTGCGTTGCTCGGTTGGGAGGAATTTACACAGTCAGGACTGGAACTGGTCGAGAACAGGTTCTGCCCGCACTGCGGAAGGAGGGTGAAGTGGAATGCCTGACAGGGAGAAAGTCATCGAAGGGCTTAAACTTTGCGCTGTCGCAAAATGTGGATATAAGTGCCCTTATGAGGATATCGACGCATGCCGGAAGCAACTGCTTCTTGATGCCGCGGAACTGCTGAAACAGAACCCGGAACTGGCAAAGCCAAGAGTAGAAAGGCACGAAGTCAAGGTAAGTGATGAAGTGGAAGCGTGGCCTGAGTACACTGCCGCATTGCGGGGCCGTGATTGCGAAAGGGCGATTCTAAGCATTTCCCGCGGTGTATGTGGTGCGGGAAGGTGGTGGAGTGGGATGGATGAACAGAGATTCGACCTGTACGTTGACGGTGAACTTGCCTTCGAGAATATGACCATCAAAATGGCGGCCGTCATGCTGGAGGCGCTGTTTGAGTATAACTACCGCAAGTCCAATAATGGCGTGGCGATCACTATCAAAGGGAGGGTAGCGGATGACTCGTAACGATAAACGAGAACTGCGCTTTGTCCAGGATCGGGACCGGGCTTTTACGGCCTTTGTCCTGCACGATGACTGGGGCAAGGTGCTGTGGTTCATGCGAAAGTATCACATCAACCCTCACCCGAACGAGCTGGTAATGAAGGCGGGCATTCTGAAAGGCGTGCAGGAGTGTGTGAACATTCCTGATGATGTGAAGGCCAAGGCGGCGGAGAAGTGCATTGCGCTGGGTTTCACGCCGTTCTTCAAAGACCGCAGAGAAGGTGACAGTCATGCCGATGGAACGGGAGCGCTACCCGGCGGAGTGGAAGGAGATTGCGCTGGCGGTGAAGACGGCGGCGGGGTGGAGGTGTCAGCAGTGCGGGAAGCAGTGTCGGAGACCCTGGGAACCGTTCGATACGCACAAGAGGACGCTGACGGTGGCCCACCTGAACCACCAGCCGGAGGATTGCCGGCCGGAGAACATGAAGGCGATGTGCGCCCCGTGTCATCTGAGGTATGACGCGAAGCATCACGCGGAGACGAGGAGAAGGAGGGCGGAAGCGCCATGAGCATGCTCAAAGTCTATTTCAACAACGGGAACACCGCCATCATCAACCGGGACAAAGCCTCGTTCCGGGATAACGACGGGACACATTTCACCCTCGGAGTGGATGATGACAGCGAGGATAACCCGCGCAAGAACTATTCAACCCTGCTGGACGCCGGCCCGCTCATCAACTGGTCATCCGTGTCATGGGTGCGCGCCTACAGCGAGGAGGAAGCGGCGAATGACTAAATCTATCTACATCGCGGGGCCGATGGCGGGGATGGAGGATTTCAGAAACGCCTTCAACCAGGCCGAGGGGATACTGAGGCTGCGGGGATGGACCGTGCTGAACCCGGCGTGTCTGCCCGACGGTCTCCCCCATGACGCCTATATGCCGATTTGCCTTGCGATGCTGGGCGCGGCGGACGCCATCATGATGCTGAGTGGCAGCGACGAGAGCCGGGGCGCGGAGATCGAGCGGCGCTTTGCGGACTACCAGGGCAAGGAAATCTATTTCGGGCTGCGGAACGTGCCCTTCCTGGAGGATGACGAATGCTGAACGGTGAGACGGCCTGCCCCATGCCGCCGGGATTCTACCTGATGGATTGCATGGAGGCCATGAAGCGGTTCCCGGATCGGTTCTTCGACCTGGCGATCTGCGATCCCCCGTATGGCATCGGCGCGGACGGTTTCAACAACGGCAGCGGCGCGAGCAAGGACAAAGCCGTGTATGGCACGGCGCAACGGCTGCGGAAGAACCGTCTCAATTCAGGGGGGGGTGCGCTGAAAAACCGATGTCTGAATCAATCGGACTGTTCATGGGACACCTCGCCGCCCGGGCCGGAATACTTTGCCGAGCTGATGCGCGTCTCTCAAAACCAGATCATCTGGGGCGGCAATTACTTCGACCTTCCGCCGACACGCGGGATCATCATCTGGGACAAGGTGCAGCCGTGGGAAAACTTCTCTCAGGTTGAGATGGCGTGGACGAGCTTTGACACGCCGGCGGCGCTGTTCAAGATGAACAACTGCATGGGCGGGAAGATTCACCCGACCCAGAAGCCGGTCGCCCTGTACAGTTGGATCCTCAGCCGGTACGCGAAACCGGGCTACCGGATACTCGACACGCACGTGGGCAGCGCGTCCTCCCTGATTGCGTGTCATCGCGCGGGGCTGGATTTCTGGGGGTTCGAGATCGACCCGATCTATTTCGCGGAGGCACGAAAAAGATTGGAGAAGGAGCAGGCACAGGTCAACATGATGGAGATCCTGCGGGAACAGGAGCAAGTCGAACAAATGCAGCTATGGACGGACACGGAGGACGGACGATGAGTCTACAAGGGGACATCCTGCGGATACAGAATATCGTGGGCAGGCGGTACAAGGCGGAGGGCAAGGCCTGCGTCGCGGGGATCAGCGACGGCGTGAAGGCCTCCTCGTGCTTTACCGGGGACGCGGAGGTCATGCTGGACATACTGGCGGACATGGCGGGCAACACCATCGGACAGATGAGCGAAGACCCGGAGGAGCTGACCCAGATCAGCATGGCCTTCCGGCGGGCGGTGACGCGCTCCGCTCACGACTATTACGCGCGGGAGCACCCCGGGGAAGCCCTGCCCGCAGTAACCCTCGCCGACGTATCCGCCGAGGAGAGAAAGGTTCTGCTGAACTGATGAAATTCAACAGGTACAAGAGGCAGATCACGCCGAACCGGACGCGCGGTATCAGCTTCTTCGAGATGCCGACCTACGCGCACGGATACCGCAACCGCGTGGGCCGGAAGGATGATCTCAGGGCGAAAGGAAGGGCAAACGCAATGGTGGATGTGGTGTCGTGGCGATTTGACCCGGACATCTATATCACGAGCCGGGGACGGACGGCGGTGCTGCACATCGGCCAGGAATCCGTGCATCTGTCCAAGCTGGAGCTGCGGCGGGGCTTCTTCGACTGCGTGCTCAGGCCCTCCCCCGCGCCGAACCGCGAGGCCCTGCGCGCCATCTTCCGCGAGTACCAGACGATTGTGGATCACCTGGACGTGATTGTGGACAGCGCCGGCGGCGTGACACAGAGCGCCCTCGGCATTGCCCAGGCGCTGGCGGGCTGGCGGCAGTCCAAGCGGCTCCTGATCGACGGGCAATGCTCCAGCGCGGCGACCCTGATCCTGTGCATACCGAAGTGGGACAGCGTAGCCATCACCAACCGAAGCCATATCACCGTCCACTCCCCCCGTGTGACATCCTACGCACGAGGGAAGAAGACAGGCGCCTTCCGGATCCTGGGCGAGACGAGAGGGACCTCCGGGAAGCGCTTTGCCAAGCTCTACGCCCGGAGGACGGGCCGCAAGATGGACGAGGTGCGGCAATGGATCGAGGACGGCAGGACCTTTACAGCGGCGGAGGCCTGCCTGGTGGAGTTTGCAGACGAGATGATGCCGCGCACGATGTGGGAAGATATGCGATAGGAGGACAAGACATGACACTGAATGAATACCAGCAGCTCGCACAGAGAACCAGCCCGACCGCCAACACACCCAGGGCAGAAAAGCTCCTCAACGGCATTTTAGGCGTGGCCGGAGAAGCCGGGGAATGTTCGGATTATTTTAAGAAATGCCGCTATCAGGGCCACACCTGGGACGTGGCGCACATGGCCGAGGAGATCGGGGATGTGCTGTGGTACTGCGCGGAGATGGCCGGAGGTCTCGGCCTGGAGCTGGACACCATCGCCGAGGCGAACATCGCCAAGCTGAGACACCGCTTCCCGGACAAGTTCACGGCGGAACACTCCATGCAGCGGGACGCCGACGCGGACACCGACACGGTGCGGGATGTCATCACGGGCAAGTGAGCGGCAAAAACGAAAACGTTTTCGGTTTTGAAGGGAAGAGCTATGGAGAAAGAGACCCAGAAAGGCAAGAGGATCATTCCCGCACGGGTCAGAAACCGCGACGTGCGGAAGCTGACACGCATTCCCGGCCTGATGTCGGAAATCACCCGTCTGGAACAGCAGCGGGCCTGGCAGTATGACCGCATGTTTTCCATCACCCAGCACCTGACCGGGATGCCCGGTGGAGGAAACGGGGATAAGGGCTATGACGCGGCGTTCGCGGCCATCTCCGAGACCGACCAGAAGCACGGCGAACAGGTGACGGAGTATGCCCGGGAGATGAACGAGGCCGAGAACATCCTCAACAGCATCGAGGACACCACCGTCCGCGCCTTCGCCGCGCTCATGTACCTGTGCGGAAGGAGCCGGAACCAGACCATGCGGGAATTGTGCCTGACGGAATGGGAGTTCCGCCGGATCAAACGGGCAATAGAAAATGCGCCAGACATGGCGCATGTGTCCATCAGGGCGCAGGATATGGCCTCTGAGCGGGAATAGGTCAACGGCGGCGGTCACGGTCGTGGTCATGGTAATACCGGAAGGTGTAGACCACGTTGTAGTCCTTCTTGCGTTCGGGCAAGCCCTGCTCGGCGCGCCTTTCGTCGTCGTGGTTCTTCCAGGCGACATAGGCGAGAACACCGAGGATCACGATGACCACATCGGCGACGAAGATAGCAACCAGCACTCCCATGATAGCGGCCTCCTTCTCTGTTTCTGCTCAAAGTTTACCACGATTGTGGTAGGTTGTCAACGGGTTGGAAAGATTTTTCCAAAACTCTCTTGATTCTCAACCCCAAATGTGATAATATGCTATCAGCAGAGGTTTGCAAAGGCGACTGGAATTGACCAGCCGCCTTTTCTCGTGCGGAAGGGAGAGTGAGAGCATGGCGGAGGCCGTCAATATTTACATCGACGCATCACAAGTGGCGGAAGTGGCCTCGCACATGGCGCAGGTGCTCTCCCCTGAGAACTTCGAGGCGATGATGAAGCGAACCTTCATGGACACCGGACGCCAGGTGAAGTCGTTTGTCGGCCTGACCGTGCCGCAGGACTACGCCGTGACACCGGGTTACGCCATGTCCAAGGTGCAAAGCCCGCGCCCCTTCGGCCTCGGCTGCCTGATTCCGATCAAGGCCATTCGCGGCAAGGTCGGCAATGAATACTCCGCGTCCGGCGGTAAGGGCGTGGTGATTGCGGTCATCACAAGGGGCGGCAGAAGCAGATTTCCGAACCCCCTGCCCGCACGTCACGGCGGTCACGCGCCGTTCATGCTGGGCGGCAAGGGCATGACGCGCGGCAATCACGGCCTTTTCCAGCTCGTCGGCCTCGCCGTGCCGCAGATGCCGGCCAACCGAAGCTACGGGAAGTTTATGCAGAAGATTGCGGACTACACGATGGAGAGGCTGCAGCACAATTTCGAGCAAATGTTCTGAGATGGAGCGGAGCATATGGCAACCTATCTGACGGCGAAGGAGCTTGCCAACGCGGCGGGCTATACCTATCAGCAGATCTACAACATCAACAAGGTGCTGCCGGACAATCAAAAGCTGCTGGTGCAGGGCGGGGACGGGAAGAAATACGACCTCGCCATTTTTGTACAGCGGTGGGTGGACTACAACATCGGGAAAATCCGGGGCAGCGACGACGAGGAGGACGACAGCGACCTCAAGGCCGCGAAGACCAGGCACGAGAAGATCAAGACCGAAAAGACCCGGCTGGAAGTGGCCCGGATGCGGGCCGAGTTGGTGGACGTGCAGGACGTGCGGCGGCTTTGGGGAGACGTGCTGAAAAACGCGACCCAGGCGCTATTGCAGCTCCCGAACACCCTGTCCCTGACACTCCAGGGATTGGACAGCCGGGAGGCCATCAAGCAGACCATCGAGCACGACCTGCGGCAGGCCCTCGCACAGTTGGCGGAAACCCCGCTGCCGTCCTACGTCACCGCGGCTGAGAGCATCCAGGAAGAGATGAGCGACGATGAGTAAGGCATGGAAGAACCGCAACAGCCTCGCCGACCTCGCCGCCTTCGCCTACAGCATGTTCGAGCCGCCCGCCCTGATGAACGTGAGCGAGTGGGCGGACAAATACCGCGTGCTGGTCTCCGAGTCCTCCGCGACCCCCGGACCGTGGCGGACGGACAAGGCCCCGTATCAGCGGGAGATCATGAACGCCTTCACCCAACCGGGCGTGTGGCAAATCGTGGTGATGGCGGGCGCGCAGGTTGGCAAAACCGAGATTGCGCTGAACATGATGGGCCGCGCGATTGACCTTGACCCCGGGCCGATGCTGTTTGTGCAGCCCTCGGACACGTTTGCCGAGGACTTTTCCAAGCGGCGTGTCGCGCCCATGATCCGGGTCTCCCCCGCCCTGCGGAACAAGGTGTATGAGGCCAAGAGCCGGGACACGAGCAACACCATCACCATGAAGACCTTTCCGGGCGGCAGCGTGGCCTTCACGGGCGCCAATTCCCCGACCGACCTGGCGGGCCGACCCATCCGCTACGCCTTTTTGGACGAGATCGACCGCTACCCGGCCAGCGCCGGCACAGAGGGCGACCCCGTATCCCTGACGGAAAAGCGCACCATCACCTTTCTGGGCAACCGGAAGGTGGTCAAGACATCCACACCGACCATCAAGGGGGTCAGCAAGATTGAGAAGGCCTACACAGCCGGAACCCAGGAGGAGTGGCACACCCAGTGCCCGCACTGCGGCGCTTTCTCCTTCATCCGGCTGCAAAACATCAAGTACGACTCCGAGAAGTACGAGGACGAGGAGGGCAACCCGCACTACCGGATAAGCCACGTGCGCTGGATCTGCCCCACGTGCGCCGCAGGGACCTCCGAGCGCGAGGCCAAGCGGTGTCCGGCCAAGTGGGTTTCCAAGAACCCCGAAGCCCTGCAGCGGGGCATCCGCTCATTCCGGCTGAACGCCTTCATGTCCCCGTTCTACTCCTGGCACGACATCTGCGAGGAGTTCATGGAGAAGAAGGACGACCCCGAGCGCTTAGAAGTGTTCGTGAACACGATCCTGGGCGAGACCTGGGAGGTGCGGGAACACAACACCCAGCCGGAAAACCTGTTCGCGCGGCGCGAGACCTACGCGGCGGAGATTCCCGACGGCGTGCTGGTGCTCACGATGGGCATTGACACGCAGGATAACCGCCTGGAGTACGAGGTGGTGGGCTGGGACCGGAACGAGCAGAGCTGGGGCATCAGCCGGGGCATCATTCCCGGGCGGGCCGACGACGAGGCGACCTGGGCCGAGGTGGACGGGCTGATGGAACGGGTCTGGACGCGCAAGGACGGCGCGGGCCTCCGGGTGATGGCGGCCTTTATCGACTCCGGCGGCCACTTTACCGAGGATGTGTACCGCGAGTGCGCCAAGCGCAACACGGCGGGAAAAAAGATTTGGGCCGTGAAGGGCGAAGGCGGCGAGGGCAAGCCCCTGGTGCGCCAGATGAAGCGCGACGGCGGGGACAGGTCCATCAAGTTCATCGTCGGCGTTGACGCGGGCAAGGAGGCCATCATGTACGCGACGACGGTTCCCGAGCCGGGGCCGAGGTACATGCACTTCCCCACCGGGACGCGGTGCGGGTATGACCTTGAGTTCTTCCGGGGGCTATGCTCCGAGAAGATGGTGATCCACCGCAAGCAGGGACAAAACGTCATCGCCTGGGAAAAAATCAGAGACAGAAACGAACCGTTAGACTGCCGCAACTACGCGCGGGCCGCCTATCGGTTTTTTCATTGGGACTTCGACCGATATGAGAGACGGCTGCGCGGCGAGGATGAGCCGCAAGTGCTGATGACCAAGGCCGAACACAACAGGAGCCGACGCAACCCGGTGGTGAGCCGGGGCGTACAGGTGTAGGAGGTGAGAAGATGTCTGCAATCACGGGATTCACGCTGGTGGAGGCCCAGAGCTTCCTGAAGGCGTGGAAGGATTGCGAGTATGCGCTGGCAACCGGGCAGGCCAAGCGCTACAAGGTCGGCTCACGCGAATTTGAAGCGATCGACCTGCCGTACATCGCACAGCGAATCCTCTACTTCTCGAACCTGGTAGAGGCCCTGAGCGGCGACGTGCGGACAAAGCGCGTGGTGCGGGTTGTGCCGCGCGACCTGTAAGGCGGTGATGAGATGAGTGAGAAGCCGAAGCTGAGCGAGCGCGCGCTATTCCTGTTCGCGCCTGAGACAGCGAGAAAGAGATACACCGACCGCGTGAAGCGCGAGCGGGTCGAGGAGATGCGGGAAAAGATCGACAAGGCCCTCGGCACACGCAGCACCCCGCGCATGAGCTACGGCAGCCACGGCGCCAGCAATTCGCTGAACAGCATGGTTGGCTGGGTCGTGGACGCGGGCAACGCCGAGGACGACATCGACCTGCACAGCTCCACCCTGCGGCAGAGAAGCCGTGACCTGTTCGAGGGCGGCGGGCTTGCCAGGAGCGGGCCGACCAGCCTGATGACCTCCGTTGTGGGCTGGGGTATTCAGCCGAAGCCAAAGATTGACGCGGAGGCCTTGGGCATGAGCGACCAGGAGCGGGAGGAGACCGAAAGACTCATCCTGCGGGAGTTCAAGCTGTGGGCAGAAAACCCCATGTGCGACGCGGAGAGACAGCAGAATTTCTTCGGCCTGCAGCAGCTTGCGTTCCTGTCCATGCTGGTGAGCGGTGACGTGTTCGCGCTGTTCGGGATGAAGGAAAACCCGCGCACCCCGTACCAGACCACCGTGCGCTTGCTGGAGGCGGACAGGATATCCACCCCGGACTCCTCCGGCACAAGCGAGAGCGTGGAGGCCACGGGCGGCGGCAGGATCATCGACGGCGTGGAGATCGACCGGGAAGGCGCGGTGGTTCGCTACCACATCAGCAGCCGCAACCCCATGGCCGGCGCGGACGGCTCCGAGCTGACCTGGACGGCGATTGACGCCTACGGGCACGACACGGGCTATCCGAACATCCTGCACCTGATGACGTGGGAGAGGCCGGAACAGCGGCGCGGCGTTCCATTCGCGGCGGCGGAGATTGAACAGCTCAAGCAATTCGACCGCTACATGAAATCCGAATTGGCGGCGAACCTGGTGTCTTCGATGCTGACCGCGTTTATCGTGAGCGACGCGGACGACGGCAAAGCGGGCATGGAGGACGCGGTGAACGAGGAGGACAAGGTGACGGACGACCCGCTCCAGCTGGAGCTGGCCCCCGGCGCGATCTACGACCTGCCGCCCGGAAAGAAGGTCGAGAGCGTCAACCCGACGCGCTCCAACGGCGCGTTTGAGGCGTTCGTCAACACGTCCATCATGGTGATTGCGTCCTCGATGGGGATTCCGAAGGAAGTGCTGGTCAAGAAGTACGAGACCAACTACACGGCGGCCAGGGCGGCGCTATTGGACTTCTGGCGGACGGTGCGCGTGTACCGGACGCGGTTCAACAGCATGTTCAACCAGCCGATCTACGAGCAGTGGCTCTCCGAGGCCGTGGCTTTGGGCAGGATCAACGCGCCCGGGTTCTTCGATGACCCCGCTGTCCACAAGGCGTGGTGCGGGTGCATGTGGGTCGGCGCGTCCATGGGCCACATTGACCCGATCAAGGAGGTCAACGCTGCGGCGGCGCGGATTGCCAACAACATTTCGACCCAGGAGCAGGAAGCCGCCGAATACAACGGCAGCGACTGGTCCGACATCGTGCGGCAGAGGGCCAAGGAGATTCAGCAGATGCAGGACATCCTCGGCGGGCCGGTGTTCGCGCCTGACTCGCGGGACGATGAGGACGAGGACGACGAGAAGGGAGGCAAGACCTGATGAAAGACTTTTTCCGGCTGGCGTGCGCGGCGCGCATGAAGGCCGACAGCCCTGACACGGGCGAGATTGACCTGTACGGCGAGATCATCACCGACGTCAAGGAACAGTACAAGTGGAGCGACGAGGACAAGAGCGCCAAAGACTTCCGCAACGCCATCCAGAAGGTGAAGGACGCGGGCGCGAAAAACCTGCTGCTCCACATCAATTCCCCCGGCGGCGTATTTACCGAGAGCGTGGCGATGCGCGGGATCCTGGCCGGGGCCGGGTTTGAGAGCATCACCATCCGCATTGAGGGCTGGTGCGCCAGCGCGGCGACGGTGGTTGCGTCCATCCCGGACGCCAAGGTGGAGATCATGGAGGGCAGCTTCTACATGATCCACAACCCCTGGACTATCGCCATCGGCAATGCCAACGACTTTGAGAAAGAGATCGAAACCCTGCGCAAGATGGAAGCCATCTCGCAGGGTTTTTATCACGACAAAAGCGCGCAGGACGTGGAGCAGATCAAAGCCTGGATGGACGAGGAGAAGTGGTTCACCTCCGAGGAGGCCGTGCAATACGGCTTCGCGGACGAGGAGCTGAAAGCCACCACCACCCAGGCGGCGGCCCGCGTCCGTCCTGACGTGATGCGTGTCATGCAGGACATGTACAAGGCTGTGCCCGAGGGGGTGCAGCTCTCCGCGGCGGAGGATGAGGCCGGCGCGGCTGACAACCATGACAGTTCCGATATTCCTGTTGCCGGGGTATCGACTGTAATAGACGGACATGAGGAGGGAACACGACACATGGAAATCAAGGACATCAGCGTGGAACAGCTTCGTGAGGGTAACCCGGCAGTGATGCAGGAGATCCAGCAGGAAGCCATCAGAGCCGAGCGGCAGCGCATCGCCGACATCGACGCGCTGACCCTGAGCGGCTACGAGGAGATGGCCGAGAAGGCCAAGGCTGACGGCACGTCCGCCCTGGACTTCCAGCGCCAGGTCGTCGCCGCCCAGCGCAAGAAGGGCGAGGACTTCCTGAAAGCCCGCGCCGAGGAGACCACCCCTGCTAAGGCTGTGGCCGGCGAGGCCGCCGAGGACCAGAAGAGCGAGGAAGAGGAGATCAAGGCCTTCGCCAAGGAAATCTCCGGCTTCGCCGCTCAGACCACCAACGACCAGATGTACTGAGACGAGAAAGGAGTGAAACGGAATGAGCCTGTATCAGGTGATCGGCACGCATACCCCCGACTGGCTGCTGGCTGACCCGCAGGGCGGCGAAGCCATCGCCATTCCCTGCACCCCCGGCAAGGGCACCGTCAAGCGCGGCACTGTGATGTTCCGCGAGACCAACGGCATGTACTCCCCCGCCGCCGCCGCTGACGCTGTGGACGGCAAGTATCTGGTGATCCTCAACGAGGACGTTGACACCAACGCCAACGCCACCATCGCCGAGGACGCTTCCGCGTACCGCGCCGGCCGCTTCATCGAGGGCCGCGTGACGCTGGCCTCCAACGCGGCGCTGACCGACGCGATCAAGCTGACGCTTCGCAAGCAGGGCATCGTGTTCGTCCCGAAGGACGGCACGACGACCTTCAACAACGAAGTGAGCAACCAAGTGGCCGGCGGCTAATTCCATCAGGAAAGGAGCGAAAACAACATGAATATCTACGATACCCGGGCGCTGCTGGCTGCCGTGGAGCAGCTTCCGCGCGACTATTCCTACCTGTTCGACACCTTTGCGCATGACGCGGGCGTGATCGAGGACGACCACGCCATCTACGACTACCGCAAGGGTTCCCAGCGCATGGCTCCCTTCGTGGTTCCCGGCGCGGGCGGCGTGCCCATGATGCGCGACGGCTTCGAGACCCGTGAGATCGGCTTCTGCACCATCGCCCCCGAGCGCACGGTGGAGAACATCGACCTGAAGAACCGCATGTTCGGCGAGCGCATCCTGGGCGCCATGACCCCCGAACAGCGCGAGAAGAAGATGGTCGCCAAGGATCTGGCCGACATGAAGGCGGCCATTCAGCTCCGCCTGGAGTGGATGGTGCGCCAGGTGCTGCTGACCGGCAAGCTGGAGATCTTCCGCTACACCTCCGAGGGCCGGGACAAGAAGACTACGCTGGTCGCCAACTACGGCTTCACCAACAACTTCACCCCGCTCACCAAGTGGGATCAGGTCGGCGCGAAGATCGAGGACGACATGAAGGCCATCTTCGATATGGTGTACAACGGCCAGGGCTACGTCAGCAAAATGCTGATGGCTCCCGACGTGGCCGCCGCCATGCTGGAGAACAGCGCCTACATCAAGCAGTTCGACGGCCGGAACATCAACATGGGCGAGATCAACACCCGCTATCGCGGCAAGGGCATCCGCTTTATCGGCTGGAACTCCGACGGCGTGGAAATGTACTCCATGAGCGGCACGTTCACCGATGACGACGGCACGACCCAGCGCATCATCCCCAACGGCAAGCTGATTGCCGGCGGCGAGGATCTGTTTGACGTGTACTTCGGCCCGGTGACTCAGGTGGAGGACATGGGCAAGAACGCCAAGCACACCACCTACATGAAGAAGCTGGTGCCCCTGCACTACGGCGACATCAACACCGGCGCCATCAAGAATCGTCTGACCAGCTGCCCGACGGTGGTTCCGCGCAACGTGGACGCCTGGGCTGTCGGCACGATGCTGTGATGAGGTGAGCGCATGAGCAAGGGTTATGTGAGCATCTTCTACGTTCGCGTGGGCAAGCACGTCTTCACCCCCGGCGAGGTGATCCGCGAGGAGATCGACGAGGAGAAGGCGGCAAGGCTTATCAGGGACGGCTTCATCCGCCCTTGCGACGCGCCCGCGACGAAACCCGAGGAGCCGGCCCTCGACGGTGAACCCGTCGAGGCCGACCCCGTGGCGGAGACCCCGGAGGAAGCCCCCGCTGAGGAGATCCCGGAGGAAGCGGCCGATGAGGACGACGGGGACGGCGACACCGCCCCGATCGAGATTGACGACGCCGACGCCGTGATTGCTCCGCCGAAGAAAAAAGGCCGCAAGAGTGAAGCGAGGTGACGAGCGTGAAAATCCGTATGCTGAAAAGCGGCGAGGTTGTGGAGGTCAACGCGGAATACGGCGCGCGCCTGATTGAGCAGGGACGCGCCGTTCTCCATGTCTGCCCCGAACAGCCCGCCCAGGCGGAGGAGAAGGCCGAAGCCAAGCCCGCCGCCGAGACCAAGGCCGAAAAGACCAAGGCCCGCAAGAGCGGTGATGCCTGATGGCGCTGAAAGACCGGATTGCGGATGACCGGCTGCGGGTGTTTTTGCAGCAAGACCACTTCGCCAGCACCCACACATGGAACGGCATGCCCTTCGTGTGCGTGACGGACGATGAATCGGCGCTGAAACGCAAGAACAACAACGTGGTGGACATCTCATGGGACAACAACACCATCGACGTGATTGTGTACGTGCGGGAGGAAGACTGGCCGGAGGCGAGCAAGCCCGTCCCCAATGACCACGGCTTCTTTGACAAGCGGCACATGAAGATCCTCCAGGTGCAGGACGACATGGGGCTGTTGACCATCACGCTGTCAACCAAGTCCCCCAAGGCGGTGAACGACGGATGAGGACCAGCACACGGCTGAAAGCCATGCAGAAATGGGTGTTCAAGGAGCTGTGCGAGGGCCGGAAGATGAAAACCCCCGCACCCGACGGCGACATCACCCAGATTGTGAAGCAGGAGCCGCAGGTGTTCGTGGGCTGGATGCCGATGCGGAGCGACAAAACGGTGTACAGCCGTGACGACTTCCCGAACGTCGTGCCATCCATCACCCTGATGCCCGCCCCGTCCTACGTGCGCCACATGGAGGAGCACCGCTTCGACCGCTACGACCACATCAACCGCATGAACGAACTGAGCCAGCAGCTCACGGTGCAGGTGCTTTTCCAGATCTACGAGGACGGCATCAGGCTGCCTGGCTTTGTCGGCAAGGCCCAGAGCGGCCAGGGCATGGACATGAGCCTGATTCAGGAGGGAAGCCTTGAAGGCCTGTCCACCCTGGAGGACTGGATCAGCGAGTTCAAGTACAAGCTGCTGGGCGAACGCACCATCCCCGGGACGGACATGTTTCTGGACGAGGAAAGCGCCACCTACGCGCTGTTTTCCGACGAGAAATACATCGCGGATCTGCGGCCTATCTTTGTGGGGATGGTCAACGTGACCTTCTACTGCTTCACCGAGCGGAAGGTCAACGACAAGATCAGAAAACTATTACTCTAAGGAGGGAAAAACCATGGCATATCTTCATGGCGCTTACGGCGATATCAATGCCGCCGGCAACCGCGTCGCGGCCCAGACCGAGGGCGTGATCGTCGCCATCGGCACTGCTCCCGTGCACACCGTGGCGGGCGGCGCTGCGAACGTCAACAAGCCCGTGCTGGTGACCGGCATCGCCGAAGCGCGTCAGCTCTTTGGCTACTCCGACGACTGGGCGAAGTACACCCTGTGCGAGGCCATGCACGTGTTCTTCGAGCTGAACGGCGTCGGCCCGCTGGTGCTCATCAACGTGCTGGACCCCGCGGCCCACAAGAAGAGCGGCGACGCCACCAGCAAGAGCCTGACCCCCGTGAACGGCGTGATCACCATCGCCAACGCCGAGGGCATCATCCTGGACACCGTGACCGTGGCCGGCAAGACCAAGGGCACGGACTTCACCGTGGCCTACAACCAGGCGAAGAAGACCATCGTCATCACCGGCAACCTGGGCACGGCTGCCATCAACGTGAGCTACAACGAGATCAACGCCGCCGCCGTGACCGCCGAGGCCGTGATCGGCTCCACCGACGGAATGGGCCTGAACACCGGCGTGTACGCGCTCAAGAACGTGTACCAGGAGACCGGCCTTGTGCCCGCCTTCGTCATCGCCCCCGGCTTCTCCTCTGTGCCCGCGATCCACAGCGCGATGGCACAGGTGACCCGCAAGATCAACGGCCACTGGGACGCCTGGATGTTCGTGGATCTGCCCATCATGAACGGCGAGACCCCCGTGACGATGGCGACCGCCGCGACCTTCAAGGCCGCGAACGGCTACAACCAGGAGAACGAGACCGTCTGCTATCCCATGGCGACCGGCACGGACGGCAAGCAGTATCACCTGTCCACCCTGCGGGCCTGCAACTTCCTGGACATCCTGGGCCGCAACGACGGCATCCCCTACCACACCGCCTCCAACACCGCGTGCGCGATCATCGCGAACCTGTGGCTGGGCGCGGAATACACGGGCCGCGTGTTTGATGACCAGATCATCAACGAGAACCTGTGCAAGCACGGCATCACCTCCGCTGCCTTCGTGGGCGGCCGCTGGGTGCTGTGGGGCGCGCATGCCGCCGACTTCGACACCGACAACATGACCAACGTGAACGCCGCCGAGACCAACCGGATGATGCTGTTCTACCTGAGCAACGACTTCCAGCAGAGGCGCGTGAACGACGTGGACAAGCCCGTGACCGCCAACGACATCCAGTCCCTGGTGGCCGACGAGCAGGCCCGCCTCGACGCTCTGGTGCGCACCGGCGCGCTGATCTACGGTCAGGCCGCGATTGACGCGCAGGCCATCCAGGACAGCGACGTGTTCCTGGGCGACTACATGTTCACCTTCGACGTGACCACGACCCCGCTGGCCAAGAGCCTGACCGTGACCGTCAACTGGGTCAATGACGGCTACGCGACGTACTTCGCCGAGGCGGAGACCGACATGGCCAGCGATTACGACTGATAAGGGGTGATTGAAAATGCCGAAGAATGTATACAACAACGTCGTTGACCATCGGATTATCGACAACAAGCGCGTGGTGGAGGACGTGACCTCCGTCACCCTGCCCACCATCGAGTTCGACAGCACCACCATTGACGTGGCGGGCCTGACCGGCACCGTGGACATGCCCAACACCTACAAGGTGAAGGCCATGTCCGCCGAGATTGCCCACAACAACGGCACGAACACCGACCGGCTGACCGACCCCGGCCTGCACACCCTGGAGTTCCGCCTCGCGCGCCAGAGGTACATCACCAACAAGGCCACGATGAACCACGAGAGCGTGAAGTACCGCATGACGGGCTATCACACCTCGACCAATGACGGCCGCGTCCAGACCGGCAACCCGCTGGGCGGCACGGAGAAGTTCAATGTTCTCCGCTTCGAGAAGATCGTCAACGGCAAGACCGTGGTGAAGGTGGACGTGATGGCGGGCAGCCTGGAGTTCAACGGCAAGTCCGAGGTTTCGGGCATCCAGAAGCTGCTGGAGTGATACCGGTAGGGGCGCGCCTCTATCCATGACGGGTGGAGGCGCGCCTTTGTGCGATGGGGCAAAAACGAAAACGTTTTCGGATTTGCCCGGGAGACCCACAACAAAAACAAAAGACATAGCATCCAACACAGACGAAAAGGAGAACCAACATGGCAAACGAGAAGATCACGCCCGTGGAGAACAAGACCGAGGCCGAGAAGAAGGCCGAAGCCGAGAAGAGAGAACGCGAAGCGCGGGCCATCGCGGACGCCTATTCCAAGGGCACCCTGCAGCTGATTCAGCCCATCATGAGCAACGGCCACGAGGTGACGGAACTGAAATTCGACTTCATGGCCCTGAGCGGCTGGGAAACCGTGGAGGCCATGAGCAGCGAGGAGAAGTACAATGCCTTCCGCCTGAGCTACCGGCAGGGCCTCAGCCTGTTCGCGGCGGCGGCGGCCAAGGCCACCGAGGACGTGGACAAGGAAGACATCATCGCGAACATCGGCATGCAGGACACCATGAAGGCCGTGCAGATTGCCACGGTTTTTTTCAACGCATCCTCGCGGGTAACGGGCGGAGCTACCAGGAACTCGTGATGGAGGTAGCCATCGCGATTCACAACTCCTTCGAGGAGCTGATGAACATGAGCATGTACCGTTTTCTGGTGACACGGAAGACGGCGGCAACCGTGCTCAAGTACATCCACAACCCGGAGGAGGACGTGCGCGTGGTGACGGAATGAAGAAACGGAGATCGGCGGCATGAATCTGATTTATGAGGGCAGAGACATCACCCAGAGCGTGCAAATCCTGCAATGCGTCCACCGGGACGCTTCCGTCGGGCGGAGTGACAGTCTGGACATCATACTCAATCATGCCGCCGACTGGTACAGATGGGAGCCCAAGGCCGGGGACACCATCGAAATCAACCACAAGGGGTACACAACGGGCGCGCTGTACGTGAACACGGTGAGGCCGGAGGGTAAGGAATACCGGATTTTGGCGACCTCCCTTCCGCCGAACGCATGGCAGAACGCCTGGAGAAGCTACCGCCAGATGACCTTTGAGGAGATCGTGACGCAGTGCGCGACCGAGTGCGGCATGACCGGCGAGGTGTACGGGGCGAGGTTTTCCACCCCCTACGGCCATCTTCAAAGAGAAAATACCGGGGCGGCGGCGTTTCTGCAAAGGCTGTGCTTCCTCGAAGGCGCGGCGCTGAAGGCCTACAACGGCAAGATGCAGGCCATCTTTATCCCCTACGCCCAGGACCAGCGGACGGTGCGGAGTTTGCGGCTGACCGGCGAGGAGCCCGGGCTGGTCTACACCCACACCCCGGAGGCCAAGCGCGGCTTCGTGCGCGTGGTGACGCCTGACTTTGAGGTGACGGTGACCGACAGCGGCGCGTCCGGCTGCAAGGGCAAGACGATCCCCGCCCCCGCCATGGACACCATCACGGCGAGCCGGTGGGCGCGGGGCGTGCTGCTGATGTGCAACCGCATGGCCGAGACGCTGGAGGTCAGCATCGGCTTCGACCCGGCGATGACCGCCCTGGCCCGGGTGGAGGTTATCGGCAACAGCGCCTTCGCCGGCGGCTGGCTGGTGGACGAGGCCGAGCACGACCTCTACAACGAGAAGACCCGCGTGAAGCTGGTGCGGTGCGTGACGACGGTGAGCGAGAGCGCCAGCATCACCCGGACCGAGGCCACGGGCAGCACCACCCGGAGGATTGCCCCGGAGGTGGAGGCGGAGCTGGAGCGGATTGAGGGGCTGATTTCCGAATCCGATGATGTCATCATTGGAACGCAGACCGAAACCACAGCGGCCTGGACAGGGAACGCCCGATTCAACGAACTGCGGAGCGGGCAACATATTCACTACTGGATTCCGAAGCTAAGCGCCCCAAACGTCACACTGAACCTGACGCTGGCCGACGGCACGGAGACCGGCGCAAAGAACGTCTACATCAACGGCAATAACCGGTGTGGCGCTCATTTTGCATCCGGCAATCTGGTGACGATGGTCTATCTGGAGAACATTCAGATCGGCAGCTCTACCTATACAGGCTGGTGGATCAACCGGTCACAGGACACGACCACCAACACCTACGACCGCATATGGTATCACCCGCCCGTGACAGCAGCGGGCCCGATTGCCGCAGGGCGCCTCGGCGTGTTCAATGGAGACGGAAAGCTGACGCTCCTGTCCACAACGGCCTTCGACATCACCAGACCCATCCTGTATGTGATGACTTCCTACACTGCCTCCGGGCTGACGCAGACGAACAACCACATCGCCCTGGGCGCGCCCTTCAACCTCGCCAACACCGTCCCCGACTTCTCCGGGACGGCGGGCAGCGCAGTCTTCATCAAGGGAACCCTGGCCGGGAAAATGCTTACTCCGGCGACGGAGGTCATTACCTGCGCAGAACCTTCCGTGGAGGACGGCTATGTCTACATGCACTTAGGTCTGATGAGCACGGCTACAAATGGCACCCTCTCCCCGGAACATCCGCTGTTCATCTACCGCAATGGCGCCTTCCGGCGTCTGGCGGACTACACCGAGGCCAACCAGAGCGCGGCGGGCCTGATGTCTGCCACGGACAAGGCCAAGCTGGACGCCTTCGGGGCGGCATCTACCTACGCGCTGAAAACCGACCTGACGGCGGTCTACAAGTACAAGGGCAGCAAGGCCACGGTGTCCGCGCTCCCGTCATCCGGGAACGTACAGGGCGACGTGTGGGACGTGCAGGAGAACGGGATGAATTACGCCTGGAACGGCAGCGCATGGGACGCGCTGGGCACGATCTACACGCCGGACATCATCACAGACGCACAGATAGACGCGATATGCGTATAAGGCCCTCATCCGTCAGCGCTGACGCGCTGCCACCTTCCCCCATAGGGGGAAGGCAAGGGGACGGCGGGCAGGAAGGAAGGGCGAGACATGGCATTTTTAGACGAAGCCGGATTGGCGCGGGTCTGGACAAAGATCAAGGCGGCGTTTGTGGCGAAGGAGACGGGCAAGGGATTGTCTGCCAACGACTACACCACCGCCGAGAAGAATAAATTAGCCGGCATCGCGGCGGGCGCAAACGCCTACACGCACCCGAGCTATACCTCGCGGACGGGCAAGCCGACGGCCAACCAGACCCCCGGCTTTGGGGACACGGTGACGATCTCCCAGATCACCAGCGACTCGACGGGCCATGTGACAGGCGCGAACGACCGCGCCCTGACCATCCCGGACGATGTGGCGACGGGTGAAAGCGACGGCCTCATGAGCGCCGCGGACAAGGAAAAGCTCGACGGCATCCCGTCGATTGTCGGGGTGTTCGCGCGGAATATCGGGGATATTGAGGGGGAACTGGCGACCACGAGGCAGGAAAACGCAGTCATCCTGCAATCCCTGGCAGAAGCAAACATCAGCATCCTCAATACGCCGAACCTTCTAAGACCGGATGCTTGGTGGCTGAACAATGGCTCTGCCAATATCGTGTGCGGCGACGCGGCGAGGTGGAGTAAATCTGGCGGTGCCTACATGAAAAGCATCACCGGCTACAAGATGTACACCACAGAGCCGACAGCCGAGCAGACAGCGGGCGCAACCTATGTGTACCACAGCGAAGCCGGAACCAGCGCGGACGGCACGGCCTACGGCGAAGCCTGGTTTGTGTACCGCGACGCTGACGATGGCATCACGACGAGCTGCGTAGACCTGACCGGCGATGCGATCATCACGGAAGACAACGGCGAAACCTTTAATAAGGCGATCCAGTACAATATCACAGCAAACACCGCGTGGGGCAACATGGAAACCCTGTACTACCCGCAAGGATTGAGCACCCAGTATTACAAGCAGGGCGAAACGCCGAAGTCCTACAACTACTACGTGGACGATATGAAGGTTGGCGAAACCTATACCGTCTCCTGCTGGGCAAGGTTGACCAGCGGAACCGAAGCGTGGATGAAGTTTGGATGGGGCGGCATCTCCCTCAATTCGATGGGCTATCCGGCGAATGTCAGCGGCGTTTCTGATGTGGTCAAGATCACCAGCACGGAGTGGAAACGCGTCTCCTGGTCGTTTGTCTTCAGCCCGACCGGCGCGGAATACTCCGAGACCGTGGCCTCCTACACTGACAGCAGCGGCAACACCTACAACCGCGTCACGCGCGTGTACAACTGGTCAAAGCGCGTGATATTCGGCGTCCATCGGAAGTACACAGCCACACTCCAGCTTGCGGGTTTCCGGCTGACCAAGGGCGGGCTGTATGGCAACAACACCATCGACACGCTGTCGGCGGAGGTCAAGGCGGCGCGGGACGAGAGCGCGGCAGCGGCCCAGGCGGCCCAGGCGGCCACCACGGCGGCCAACAAGGTGATGACCGGCGCGACGGCGAGTGCTGCGGGCACGGCGGGGAATGTGCCTGCGCCGGCGGCGGGGGATCAATTGAAATACCTGCGCGGAGATGGAACGTGGGATGACATAAGAGCGGACATCCTCAACGCCTACCCCATTAAGGCAGTCCCCGTCAACGGCATGGGTATGTTAGACCCACAGGCCAGTCTCAGCGTTTCGGATGCGGCCAGTGGTGTGCCGCCCTATTGGATTCGTCTGGTCATCACGGCATCAAGCGCCAGCACAGCCACCATCACCTTTACACCTATGCTGTACGGCACTGCCGCAACCTTCACGGTGGATTTGACAGCGCTGAATGGCGGTTCGGCGTTGACGCAGAACACGGTCGTCGATATCTACGACGGTGTGAGGATGACCATCAGCGGCGGCGCAACGGTCTATCTGAGCGAGGTCATCAAGACCACAGAGCAGTATTACACGCTGTCGTGTGATGTAGCCAATGTGGGAACCTACTACCGCAGGAACGTGACGAGCGTGCTTGATGCACTGGAGAGGCGGATTGCGGCATTGGAGAATGCGTGATGAAAAACGAAAACGTTTGCGGATTTGGCGCGGTGATTGAGCGCGGAATCGTGACGGCGGAGGAGAACGGGCTGTACGCGGTGCGGTCCTTCGACCGGCCGGGGCTGGTGACGCCGCCTTTGCCGCCGCCGGTGGAGGAAAGCTACACAGTGGGCGCCAAGGTGTTCTTCTTCCTCTTCGAGGACGGAACCGGGCGCATTTTGCGGGGCATGGACGGCTGAACGTCCGCCCCTTTTTGACACACACAAAGGGGTGAACGTATGGCAGTCGATTTGCTTGCTAATGTCATTGTCAACGGCCAACACAGCGGCCTGGACGGCATCGCCAGCGCGCTGTTGAACCTGGCGAACACGGCCAAGGGCGTATCCGGCGCGGCCCAGCAGTTCCTCAAGGACTCGGCTGAGGTCTACAAGGAATACGAGACCAACATGCTGGGCGCGGAGGCCGCGCTGGGCACGCAGTACGAGAGCGCGACGGTGCTCAAGGGCGTCATGGGCGACCTGAACAAGCAGGCCGCACAGTGGGCCAGCAGCACCATCTTCCACACGTCGGACGTGTCCGAGGCCATCAATGAGGCGGCCCACGCGGGCTGGACCTACCAGCAGATGGTCGAGGGCATCCCGGCGGCGATGCTGATTGCCCAGGCGGGCAACATGGAGCTATCCCAGGGCCTTGACCAGCTCACCAAGATGGCGAACGGCACGGGCCTCGCCTTTGAGGATATGGGGCAGTTCGTGGATCAGTGGGCGATGGCGGCCAACCGGAGCGCAACCAACATCGCGGAGATGGGCGACGCTTACGTCCGTCTCGGCCCGATGGCACAGTTTGCCAACAACACCGCCGAGGTCTTCACGATGCTCGGCACGCTGGCCAACGTGGGCCTGGTGGGCGAACAGGCCGGCACCATGATGCGCAACAGCATCATGCGCCTGATTGCCCCGACCCAGAAAGCCAATGAGGCGATGGCCCTGCTGGGCGCGTCCGAATCCGAGATTGCACAGCTCAAATCCGACGAGAAGATCCAGGCCACGGGCAAGCGTCTGAAAGAACTGGGCTTCAGCGCCTATGACGCGCAGGGCAAGCTCAAGCCCCTGACGCAGATCTTCTCCGACCTGAACAAGGCGACATCGAAGATCACCGACGACCAGGAGAAGAACGCCCTGATTGCGTCCATCTTCCCGACGCGAACCATCGCCAGCGCCCTGGCCTTCATGAAGGCCGCCGGGGACGACTGGAACGGCCTGTACGACGGGATCATCAACAGCGCAGGCTACGCGCAAAAGGTGTCCGACACCATGATGAGCGGCCTGATGGGGTCGGAGGAGCTGTTCGCCAGCAAGGTGGAGGAGTTCAAGCGGCGCACCGGCGAGAACATCGCCCCGCAGCTTGAAGCCCTGTACGAGTTTGGCGGCGGCTTCCTGGACGCCATCAACGGCATGGATGACGTGGGCTTCGCCGCCCTGGTGGGCGGGATCGAGGCCATTGCGGGGTTTGCGCCGGCACTGAGTATCGCGGCGGGGGCTATGGCATTGATCGCCCACCCGCTATTGGCGGTTCCCGTGGGCGCAATGGCGCTCGCGGCGGGCATCGGCGCGGCGATCGGCGCGGTCAATAAATACAACGAGCTGGAGTTCAAGAGCCATTACGGCGAGATGACGGTGGATATGCAGGCTTTCGACGAGGTGATGAAAGCCAACGGCACCACCTACGAGAATGCAACGAACTATCTCACCGAGTTTGACACCAAGGCCCAGGAAGCGCAGACCAAGTACCAGGAATACGCCACGACGCTTAAAGAGCTGATGACCGGCGATTTCCTGACATCCTCGGAAGTCGGAGAAAAAGAGAAAAACAAATACCTGGAATACGGCGAGAACGCCTACAAAGAAGTCATCAAAGGCATTGAGGCGGAAAAGGCCAAAGACAAGGGCATGCTCAACCACCTCTTCAAGGCCGAAGAGCTGAAAGAGGGAACGCCGGAATACGAGTCGCTACAGCAAAACGTGAAGCTGTACGACGAGTTCTTTAACGACCTGACTTCCAAGGCGGAGGCCGTCAATGAGTCCTTACAGCTCAAGATCAAGCTGTCCGTGGACAATGACGGCCTGATTTCCGAGGAAGAATTAGCGGATATTCAAAACCTGCTCAACGAGTACAACGAAATCATGGCTTCCGCCCGCAAGTCCCAGATGGCGGGCGAACAGGCGAAGGCACTCTGGAAGGCGCAGCAGCTCGGCCCGGACGCGACGGAAGACATCATCAAGGCCTACGGACCGAATGGCGAATACGCGCAGAGCGTTGTAGAAGGCATCGGCGAAGACTACGGCAACATGATTGCCGAGGACGCGCGCATCAGCCAGTGGAAGCTGTCGCAGCTCACGCCCGGAACGCCGGAATACGAAGCCGAGGTCAAGCGCCATGCCGACAACGTGGCAAACTGGACAGCACAATACCAGACTTCCGTCGCCCAGGCACGGGAAGAAGTCGCGCAGGCTGGCATCAAGGCCTTTGGCCAGATGATGGAAGGCTCCGACTATCAGGGCCTCTACACAGCAATATCCGGCTGGGACGCAAGCAACGGCCTTGCGGACGAACTGGCGGGGTACAGTTATGAGGATGTCCAATCCTTCTATAGCCAATTAAACGACATCAACGGCTTTATGGCCCATGCCGGGACATGGGCTGGGCTATTGTCAGCATTTGGCTATGGCCAGACCGAAAGCGGCGCCGCGCTCATTGGCCTTCTTAACAGTGCGGCAAGCGGAGACCTCGGACGCGCGGTTGAAGCCGTGCTCATGGGCATGCAACCCGGGACCACAGCAGAGCAGCACCAGGCAGAATACACAGAAACAACCGAACAGCGCCAAGCCGAAGAGCAGGCAAAAGAAAGCGCTGAGACCGCCGCGCAGACAGCATCAGACCTCAACTATGCGTTCCGCGAGTTAAGCAACCTGGAAGCGGATCAGGACGCGGCTTACAGGGAGAATGCCGAAGCAGCGGCAACAAGAGCCGCTGAGACAGCAGAGACCGTTTTGGACGCGGTATCCGGCGCGGCGGCATCGCTGGGCGGGCCTGGCGGCAAAACGATTGACGAGCATCTTGACCAACTGCTTTCTGAGCCTTCCGGGCCAAGCATCTGGCAGACGGTCGGCAACTGGATCGGCAGTCTTTTCCCGGGCGCTGGCGCGGAAGGCGCAACGGAGGGTGCGGCGTTCTTCAACGAGGCGGCAACCGCAGCGGCGGAGGCGGCGGCAAATATCCCCACGGCGTATATGCAATCGCTGGAGTCGCGCAAGGCCGAAATGGCCGCCATGATGAGCGAGAGCGTCAACGGAGCGGTGAGCAACACCACCGTCGAGACCCCCGTCAATGTTCCAGCCGAGGTGGAGATCAATGCCGAGGGCCTGCAGGCGGCTGTGGGCGAAAACACCGTGACCATCGAGGCCGAGGTTGTGCCCGTGGGCGGCGGCGAGTGGGGCGACCCGCTCAACATGACCGGGCTACAGCTGGAGCAGCAGGTCAACCAGTTTACCGGAGAAGTCGCCATGACCCCGGAGACCAGTGCGGTAGACAGCTACGAGGCCCCGGAGAAGGAGGGCGAGGCCGTCTATTCGGTGGACGCCAGCGCGGTGGAGGGCTTTGAGGCCCCCGAGAAGGAAGCTACGGCTGTGTATGACGTGGACGCCAGCGCCGTGGACGGGTACAGCCCGCCCAACAAATCGGCCACGGTGACATACACCGTGCAGACCATCGAGACCAAGACCACCATCAACGAGGTCGTGACGAAGAATGTGAGCGCGCCGGGAGCCGGAAGCGGCAGCGGCGTGAACAACGTGACCAACCTGCTGTACGGCGAGGGCGGACGCGCGGACACGGCCTCCATCTTCGGCGAGGCCGGCGCGGAATGGGCCATCCCTGAGCGCCACGACGACCGCACCGCCGAGCTGCTGGACGCGGCACGGCAGGCCTCCGGCTTCTCGTGGGGCGAGCTGATTGCCCGCAACGGCGGTCTGAACGGATCGAGCGCGGGGGTCGAAACCCACCTGACCTACAGCCCGACCATCTACGCCACGGACGCGGCAGGCGTGGAGAGCGTGCTGGCCAAGGATAAAAAGCGCGTGGAAAGCCTCATCCGCGAGGCCGTGCGGCGCGCGATGGATGACTTCGCACTGCGCAAGAGAGTGGAGGTGTTCGCCTGATGCGAATGAGCGGGTATGTGTACAACTGTTCCGCCGGGGAAACCTGGGACATGATTGCCCTGGAGATCTACGGCGAGGAGACCTACGCCGCCGACCTGCTATGCGCGAACCCGGCCATGTGCCGCAAGGTCGTGTTCGCGGGCGGCGAGAAGGTGGAGCTTCCGGTGATCGACGTGCCGGAGCGGAACCAGCTGGTGGCGGACACGGGCAACACCGCGCCGTGGAGGAGGTGAGGGCATGATCCTGATGACGTGGGCCGGGTTTGATTTTTTCGTCAACCCCGGGAGCATCCGCTCGTTTTCCGACCTGCGGATCGAGACCAGCAGCACCTTTGAGGACAAGGAGTTCAACGGCCTGAGCTACAAGGAGTGGAAGAACGCCGACCCCTACAAGGTGTCGTGCAAGGCGGTGCTGGATATCAAGCTATGCCAGGAGGACGTGCGCTTCACGGCCATCGGCCTGTGCGACATGGCGCGGAGGAGAACGAGCAGCGGCCCGCTGTTTTACAACGGCGAGCCGCTTTTGTACGACAACTGGGCCTTTCAACTGAGCAAGGCGAGCATCGACCAGGTGGATATCGCGCCCAACGGGATGTGGACGCACGCGGAGATCTCGCTGGAATTTGTGCAGAGCGGCTCGACGGACAGCCAGGCGATCCTCGACCGCTACGGCATCCCCGCCGGGTACGTCTCCGGGGACAACACGACCGGGACCGGCGGCACCACGACCGGAGACGGCACACGCGGCAGCTACTACACGGCGGCCAAGGCCGGGGCCAGCCGGACCGGGAACAATAACAACAACGACGATGACGACGACAAGGCCTGGTGGGACTGGTACGAGGAGTACAGCGACAAGAACTTCGGCGGCAAGCCCTCGGACGCGAGCAGCCGTTACCCGTACCTGTACGGCCCGAACGGCAAGTATCCGTCGCCGTCCTCTTCCTCGGACTCCGGTTCGTCCGGGTCGAAGAAACCGGCCAGCGCGAGCAGCTACACCAACGAGGTCACGAAGAAGAACAACAAGAGCAGCAGCTCACCCAGCACCACGAAAAAGGTGGTCTATACCGGGCCGAAGGTGAGCAGCAGATAAGCGAGGTGAGAGCATGGCGGTGTACGAGATCACCAACGAGGCGCGGCCCGTGGAATTTGAGTGCGGGAACAACACGACCCTGGCGCGGGCGCTCCAGCACGGACGGAACCTGCTGAGACTGCGGCGCGGGGAGCTGCCCTTCGACCGGAAGCGCGGCTTTGACTGGCGGCTGTTCGACCTGCCCTTAGCGGACATCCAGGCCCCACTCAACCGGGAGCTGGCGCGGCTGATGCAGTATGAGCCTGACCTGACGCTGGTGCGCGGATGGGTGGAGAGAACCACGGACGGGGAAACGGTGATACACGCGCTGGTTTCCTGCCGGCTGACATGAGGAGGGAAAACGGATGGACAACACGGAATTGCACTACATCACGTATGACAGCGAGGCCATCTGGGCCGACATGATGGCGGCCTACCAGGAGGCGGGCGGCGACACCCTGTACCCAGGGGACGAGAAGGACATGCTTCTGCACGGGGTGCTGAATATGTTCGTCTTAGCCTTCGCGGGCGTGGACAACGCGCTGCGGATGGCAACCCTGCGCTACGCCGTGGGCGAATACCTGGATCTGTTCGGCGAGAGAAGGGACTGCCCGAGGATCCAGGCGCAGGCGGCGAGGTGCGAGAACGTGGCTTTCGTGATGACGGCGGGAGAAGGGCGGAACATCCCCAAGGGCACGGCGCTGACGGAAAACGGCTCCGTGACGTGGGTGACGGCGGAGGACAAGCTGTGGAACGGACGCGCCGGAACCCTGTTCGTCCCCATCGTATGCACCACAGCCGGCACAGCCGGAAACGCGCTGGCCAGCGGGGCAACCCTGCAACTGCTGGCGTCGGACGCGAACGTGGCAAGCGCGACCACCACCGAGGCCGCCCAGGGAGGCGTGGACATGGAGACCGACGAGGCATACCGGGCGCGCATTCAGGAGAACGCCAGCACCCCCACGGCGGGCGGCACAGCGGCATGGTACAAGGCTGTGGCCCTCGCGGCCAGCGACGAGGTGGCGGACGCCCTGGCCATCAGCGCGCCGGAATTGCAGGAGACCATCGACAGCGCGGACTACAGTGAGCTTTGGGGAACCAACGCCAAGAGCGCGGCCAGAACCGCCGTGACCGGCGAGGGCGACGGCACGGTGATCCTGTTCATCCGGCCCACCTCCAACACGGCATCCGCCGAACTCATCCAGGCCGTGCAGGACGCGGTGAGCGCGGACGAAAACCGGCAGCTCACCGAAAAGGTCAAGGTGGCCGCCGGCGTGGTGGGCGTGGTGCAGATCAGCGCCACGGTCAGCTATGACGGCAAGACCACCACCCGCACGGCGATTGCGGAGGCCTCCGAGCGGTACATGACATGGCAAAACGGCCAGCTGGGCAAGTCGCTGAACCTGGAGCGGCTGAAAGCGGAGCTGTACATGGCGGGCGCGACGTCTGTGACGGTCTCCGCCATGTTCGACAGCACGAAGGTCATGCCCAACCTGTACCTGAACGCCCACGTTACCGTGACCTTTGCATAAGGCGGTGACAGCATGATGACATACGACATCCGGGATTTCTTTCCGCACTTCCTGACGGAAGACCCCACGGGCTACGCGATGTGCAAGGCGCTGGAGGCCGGGATGAACGACTTCCTGGCCATCGTGGAGCAGGGCGTGAAGATGATTGACGACGCTTCCGCCATGCCGGAGTGGCGGTTGGACGAGGTGGCCTGGGAGCTGGGCCTGCCCTTCAACTACAAGGCGGAGGTCGAGGCCAAGCGCGCGTGGATCGCCGAGGCACTGAAAAAGACCGTGCGCCTGGGGACGGTGGAGGCCGTGAAGCAGTACGCAAACGGGATCTTCGGCAAGGCGACCATCGAAGAAAACTGGCAATACAGCGGCAGCGTCTACCACTACCGCGTGACGGCGAACAGCCAGACACGGCAGGCCAACGCGCAAGAGCTATTCCGCGAGGCCATGCGGAAGGCGGCCAACGCGCGGTCCGTGCTGGATACCATCGCCTACAGCGTGTTCGGAAGCGCCAAGCTAAAGCTGACGGCAAGGGGGAGCTACGTGCAAAATACATCCGGCGAATCTGTGTGGAGCACCAGGAACCTGATACGCGGGACGCTGAAGCCGACAAGCGACACCCGCCCGAGCATCAACGGGAAAATGCAGTGCCGGGTCAACCTGGGCGTCAGCACGGTGGAGCACGGCTATAAGTCCACAAAGACCAGCGGCGGCTTTTCGTTCACGCCTCCCGGCATTATCTTTGAAAACGGCGTTGACATGTGCGGCCTGGTGGCGGGAACGGCCTACACGCTGTCCTATGACGCGGAAATGCTATTCGTGGGCAGCTACCCGGAGGACACGCCCTATCACCTGTATGTGATTGTGGTCTACCAGACCCAGAAGGACGGCATCACGGAAACCGCCTCGCAGTACATCGACACGGGGATCATCTACCGCCACGGCGAGGTCTGCACAGGCCTTGCGCAGGCAACGTTTGCCCTGCCGCACAACACCACGGCGGTCAACACGATCAACATCAGCGCGCTTGACACAAATGACATTACGGGCGCCTTCTCCATGGTGGAGGGTGATTACTTCGCGGCCAAGAACATGAAGCTGGAAAACAACCTCCGGGCGACCGCGTGGAGCGCCGCGCCGGAGGATTACACCATCATTGCCAAGCCGGACAACGGCAGCGGGAAGGTTACCTCCGGCGAGACTACGCTTTCCATCACGGGCGCTTCGCCTGGCGTAGCCCCGCAAAAGATTTTCCTGTTCGTCCCCAACGGGGCGTTCCTGATGACCACCATCCTGAAATTTGCCGACGGGAGCCAGACGCTGGCGGAATACATTCTTGACATGACACAGCTCCCCGAACACATTTACATGGTTAGCCAGTACGGCGGCGTGATCGTGATTGAGGACGGGAAAACCGTCAAATGCGGCCAGAGCGTCGATGCGGCGAACACCGTGCTGTTTGAACTGGCCGATCCGATCCTACAGCCACAAGCGAATTTCAGCGCAACGGTTACGGGAACAAACTACAACGTGAAGGTCGGCATGTATTACCTGGCGTGACCGGAACGGCAAACTGAGAAAGCGAGGGATGAACCATGCTGAACAACAACGCGCTGAACGCGGTTCGCGCCACGTTCACGAGCAACCTATCGCGGGCGGAATACCGGGCGGGCGCTGCGTGGATTTCCGCAGACATCACGGGAACGCAGACCACGGAGGACGGGCGGGTGCTGGTAACCTTCGAGATCCCCGCGACCTATCGCGGCGCGTACATCACGGGCGTGCGCCTGTATGACGCGAGCGACAACATCTGGGTGGAGGAGACCACGAACATTCAAATGCCCACCGATGACACCGCCCTGACCTACACCATGGAGCTGACGGTGGAGGAGGACGAGGCCACATGATCGACATCGACCAGATGTGCGCAGACTTTGAGGACTGCATCGGCTGGCCGTATGTGTCCCCCGGCGGGACGGGCAAGGACTGCTCCAAGACCGGGATTGACTGCTCAGGCATGTTCAAGCGCGCGGGCAAGCTGCAGGGCGTGAGCCTGCCGCACTCCTCCAACCGGATGTGGCGGCAAAGCCTGAGCGAGAAGGGAAAGATCGGCACCGCCAAGCTCCAAAAGGGCATGGCGGTTTTCAAGTGGCGGGAGACCGAACACCCGAACTACCGGGACGGGCTGGGCGACTTCTTCCACGTCGGTCTGGTGGTGCGGGCCAAGCCCTTGCGGATCGTCCACGCGGCGAACAGCCGGCAGGGCGTGATCGCCGTGAGCAGTCTCAAGGGCTGGACGCACTGGGGAAAGCTGAAAAACGCGCGGTACGCGGGAGAGGAGGAAAAGAGCATGGCAATCCTTGCAACGGTACAGGCGGACAACGGCAAGCCGGTCAACCTGCGGAAAGAGCCGGACGGCCAGCTGGTGGCGCGGGTCCCGGTGGGGACGACCGTCACGGTGCTGGAAAAGGACGGCGAGTGGTACGAGGTGCAGGCCGGAGAACTGCACGGCTGGATGATGCGCAAGTTCGTCACCACGACCGGCTACAGCGGCGGCCAGAGCGGCGGCGGCCAGGACGCGGGAACCGAAGCCCTGCGGGCGGAGATTGAAGCCCTGAAACAGCGCGTGACCACGCTGGAGAACAAGCTGAACCCGCTGACCAACCCGGTCATCATGCCGCCCATCGCGACCCCGACAGACCTGGGGTGAAGCATCAGCCAACACAGGACAAAGCACGACAAAGCACGACAAAGGATGTGAACCCCATGCCTGAATGGATTGCAAAATACTGGCTTGAATGGCTGTTCGGCCTCGCCATCGCCCTGCTGACGTGGGCCTGGCGGCGTTTGAGCCAGACGGTAGACCAGCGCAAGAAGGAGGACGAAGCCGTGAAGGCGGGCGTCCAGGCGCTTCTCCGCGCCCAAATGGTGAACGACTACAACAAGTGGATGGAGAGGGGGTATGCCCCGATCTACGCGAAGGACAACTTTGAAAACTGCTGGATCAACTACGAAAACCTCGGAGAGAACGGCGTAATGAGCGGGCTGCACAAGACATTCATGGAATTGCCCACCGACCCGCCCAAGACACGCGACACGGGAAGGAGCATCGAGCATGAAGACGATTGATCTCACCCCCCTTTTTCAGGCCATCATCGCCCTGCTGGCCGCGCTCATCACGTCACGGGTGATCCCGTACATCAAGAGCCGGACGACCCGGCAGCAGCAGGAGAACCTGCAGGCAGCGGTCAAGATCGCCGTCTACGCGGCGGAACAGATCTTCGGCGGCGGCCAGGGCGCGGAGAAGCTGCGCTATGTGCGTGAGCGGCTGAATGAGGCCGGCTTCGACGTGGACGGCCCGCTGGTGGCCGAGGCGATTGAGAAGGCCGTTCGGGAGATGAACCTGAACATGGCGATGATTGACTACGGGGAGGAGGATAACGGCGGCCATTACGATGACAAGCCCGAAGAGGTGGCCGCCGACGGCATCCCCGGCATCACTGAGCCGATCGAGGAATTGATCGAACCACACGAACCGCCCGACGACGCGAACGGCTGAGACGGGCGGCAGGCCGCGCGCCTGCCATGAGTGACTGACAGATGAACGGACAACAGCCCGCAACGTCACGCGAGAGCGTGAGGCAACCGCTGCGGGCTGTTTTCTTTCGGAGGTTTGCGTTTTCCGATTTACCGGGAAAAACGAAAACGTTTTCGGATTTGCGGGAGGAGTGGTTATTATGCACGCGCCATGCTACGGGTGCGAGCGGCGGCGGGTGGGCTGCCATGCGGACTGCGAGGAATATAAGGCCTACAACGCGGAGCGCGAGGCCATACGCGCCCGGAGAACACAGGACAGGATCATCAACGGAGTCACGAACCAGACCATGAAGCGCTACAAGGACCGGAGAGCCAAGCAAAAGCGCGCCGGGTATACAGGGGGTCAGTGATGGACACGAGGACACGCGAGGGCATCCAGGCGGAAATCCACCGCTGGGAGCGGTTTTTAGCCGTGTGGGACAGGTGCGAGATACAGCCCGGGGACGACGTGCAGACGGCGGCGGTCAAGCTGTACATCCGCCAGCAGAGTACACAGCAATTGCGGCACGACCTAAGTGCGGCGGGGTACAAGATCCCGTATGACGCGAAGATCAGCGACTACATCACGGGGGCGGACATCGCGGACAAGGAGCTGGAGGCCTTCGGGAAGCAGCTCTTCCGCCGGAACAAGCAGCACGCGCGGAGGCTATAAGCCTCGGCCTCCGGGGGCCGGTTTTCCTGTTTTTTGGACAACCGGAAAAGGGCTATCGGAGGCGCGAAAAGTGAAGCCCCGCAAGGGATACGGGGCACAGGCGGTTTTCACAATCTTAGAAAAACAGGAAAACGAAAAGCCAAAAAACGGAGGTCGAAGGAGCATGGCAAAGGCGGAGCCGATACGGGACACAAGGCAGGTGCGGGCCATCATGGACGCGCTGGAGAACGACCAGACGAAGATCGGGAAGCGGCGGTATCTGCTGTTTATGACGGGGATTTTCACAGGGCGGCGCGTGAGCGATATTGTGCGCCTGCGGGTGCGGGACGTGCGCGGGCGCGACAGGTACACCTTCACCGAAAAGAAGACCGGGAAGCGGGCGGAAATCTGGTTTCCGAGGAAATTAAAAGCGGCCTATGCGGAGCTGCTGGCCGGGATGGATGACAACGACTGGGTTTTTCCCTCGGACAAGAAGGACCGGAGGACGGGCAAGGCGCGCCACATCACGACGCGCACGGCGTATAACTACATGCGCGAGGTGAAAGCCCTGGGCGGATTCGACGAGGACGAGAGCATCAGCACCCACACGATGCGCAAAACGTTCGGGTATCACTATTACCGGCAGTATAAGGACATCGGGACCTTAATGAGCCTGTTCAATCACTCGGAGGCCGGAACGACGCTCATCTATATCGGGATCGCCAGCGACGAAAGAAAAGCCGTCGCCAGGAAGGTGGACAGCATGTACGACGGGGACGATTGACGGAAATGAAAATAGCCCTGCGGCGTTGCAAATGGCGCGGGGCGTTTTCAATCCAAAATTCTGTGGCGGCGTTTGTTTTTGAAATTCTGGGGCGGCGTTTGAAATGGCGGGGGCGCATTAGGCGCCAAACGCAGACAAGAAAAGCCCTCGGGTATTCGCACTACCCGGGAGCTTCTCTCAAGAAACAACCTTGACGGGAGCGCCTCGTACAATGTCATTTTACAGCAGCGGCGACCGGGCGTCAAGCCCTGCCGCCGTTTTTTGCGTTTTGGCACTCATCACAGCAGGGCCGTTTTCAATCCAAAATTCTGTGGCGGCGTTGCTTTCCAAAATTCTGGGGCGGCGTTTTGGTTATCCGTCCACTGTGGCGATGACTGTGCCCTGGTAAATGATGACCTCGCCGATATCGTTACCATAGACGCCGCTTTCGCCGGCGACGAGGTAAACAGCGGTATGCCCGCCGAAGCGGTAGGATTGCACGGCGGCCAGCGCTTCGGCCACGTTGGAGCCGTCGCCGCGCAGGTAGATCGCGCAGACTCCGGGAAGCTCGCCGTCATCCCAGCATTCGATGGCGCTGTTGTAGGGGTGGTCGGGGTTGGAATCGTAGTCATCAGGATCGGGCAGGGGCGTCCACCACTCCTGGTAGTCCTGAAACCACTGGCGGGAATTGGGAAGGACCGTGCCGGGGGCGATCCCCGGGAAGTCACAGCGCAGGCCGAAGACGGCGCAGTCACTGGCGGCCATGGCGGCCTTGATTTCTTCTATGGTCATGGGTGCAGCTCCTCTCTCAGCGGTACAGACACCAGCCGTTTTCGTCGTAGATGGCGGCGTTCTCGCGCTGGTGGCCGTGCAGACGGTCCACGGCGCGGAAGGCGGCTGTATTGGTCAAGCAAATTTCGCCGGTGCGGTCGGCGGCGTATACATAGTATACACTATCACAGGGTTTCCCGCGGCGCAAGCCCTCTCGGCGATTGCCCTGCCCCACGGCGGCGGGGCTGACCCCCCAGACCCCCCGGGGAGCCGGGGCGGCCTGGTGGATCTGGTCGGCGGGGTGGGCGGCCCTGGTGGCCCGGTCGGCCCGGTTGGCGGGGCGGGGGGCCTGGGCGGCGGCCCGGGCGACGGAGGCGGCGCGGCGGGCAGCTCGGGCGACGGCGGCGCAGATCTGCCCATTGACGGCGCAGAAATCGCGGAGGACTACGGAAACGGCGTATAACATGGGTGCGGCTCCTTTCTTTCGGTCGGTCAGTGTTCGCGGCGGTCGTGAACGGGTATGGCGGTATGCAGCCCGCCGGCCATGGCGGCCAGGCGTGAATCACAGGTATAGGCAAAGTTGCCGCCCATCATGTACCAATGGCCGCCACGGTCCACAATGTCCCCGTACTCATCCACGGCGGCGGGGCGGATGTCGTAGACGTCGCGCCCGCAGATATAGCGCTTGCGGATGCGGCAGAAATTGAGCGGGATAGAGACAGAGGCGTCAATCTCTTCGGGGCCGTCGGGACAGGCGACCAGGAGCGAACGAAAGCGGCTGGAAATGCCGCCGTTGGTACAATCGCCGAGGTCAGCGGCGGAGCGGAAGACATCAACAGACAGGCAGCGTATAATCATCATCATTCCCCTTTCTATGGTTTCCCCGCCGTCACACGGCGGCGGCATATTGGCTCCAGGTGGTTGTCTGGATCCCCAGGCGGGCGGCGGCGGACAGCACCGAGGCGCGGGGCTTGTCCCCTATAACCAATAAGGTTGTAGCAGGGAGAACGCGGTCAAGGATGCGGGCGGCTCCATGCCGGCGGGCAATCTTGGCTAATTGGTTGAAATCGTGGCCCCCACAATCCCCTTCAAAGGTGACAAAATCGGCGCTTTCTGCGGCGGTCTGGGCGGGCTGTGGGGCGGTCTGGATGGGGGCGGGGTCAGCGGTCACCACGGCGGGCGCGGCCTCAACGGCGGCGGCCTGGGCGGGCGCTGTGACGGTTTCCGGGGCGGCCTCGTGGGCGGTCTCCGGGGCGGTCTCGTGGGCGGTCTCCGGGACGGTCTCGGGGGCGGCGGCCTCCGGGGCGGCGGGCGCGGTCTCCTCGGAAACCGCGCCGGCCAGCATGGCGGAGAAGTCGGCCCAGGTTATGCAGCGGGTGCCCATCTTGCGGGCCTGTTCCATGGTGCTATCCCCGGGACGGACGCCGACGACCAGGAGAGTCGTGCGGGGGCTGACGCGCTCCAGGATGGCGGCGGCTCCATGCTCGGCGGCCATGACGGTGAGCTGCTGACGGGTCAGGCGGCCACAGCGGCCGGTGAAGGTGACACGCTCATATTTCAGGACATCAGAGCGGCCGGCGGCGGGCTTGGCGGCGGGGGCAGCTTCGACCGGGGCGCCGGTCTCCAGCGCTTTCACCTCGCGCAGGGCTGCAAGGCGGCGCTCTTCGATGGCGGCCAGCTCCTCGCGCTGGCGCTTGCGCTCCTCGTAGGCGGCGCGCTGGCGCTGTACCTTTTCGGCTTCCTTCACGGCGCGGCGGGCGGCCTTGGCTTCCTCGTCGGCGGCCTTCTGGGCCTTGACCTGGGCGGCGGCTTCCCGCTTGGCGGCGGCCTTTTCGCGCTTGTACTCGGCCAGGGCTTCGGCGCGCTTGCGGCGCTCCTCGGCGATAAATTCAGCTTCCGCGCGGGCTTTCTCCTCCCGGCGGCGCTCATCGGCGCGGCGAATTGGAGCCGTAGCGGCGGCGAAGATCAGCGGGAAGATGGCGATGGCGAAACATCCCAGAATGATTGTGGCGGCTGTCATGGCGGTGGCTCCTTTCGTGGTCGGTTGATACGTGAAAATTTTGATTGCGTCTTTTATTATACGGGCAAATCTTGATTTGTCAATACCCAAATCAATATTTTTCTTGATTTTTTTCGGTGGGCTGCTATAATCGTCTCTGGAAGGGGGCGCAACCGTGACCGAAATAGAGTTTTTGAATCATGTTATTAAGGCAAAGGGAATCAAGCAAAAGGACGTTGCCGACAAGCTCGGAATCACCACGGCGGCCATGTGGGACAGGATCAATAACAGGGCGCGTAAGTCTATGAGCGTTTCAACCTTTGCTGCCATGCTGGACGCGCTCGGCTATGAGCTTATAGCCGTGCCGCGCGGAGCTGCCGACGGGCTGCCGGACGCCTGGAAAGCGCCAACCGGGGCGGGGGAATGATCCCCGCCCCGGTTTTCTGTTGCCCTCATCAGGCGGCAATCTTGGCAAGCTCGGCGGCCAGGGCGACGGCGGCGCGCTGGGCCTTGTTCGTGAGCTTCTTGTGATAGCTGCCGGTCACCGTCGAGAAGTAGAAGCCGGCAGCGGTCACGGCGCTGCGCAGGGCGGGCGCGTTCTTGGCGTGCTTGGCGAGCACTACGCGATAGCGGGCCAGGGCCTTGTCTGCGTAGATGGTCCAGCCAGCGCCCTGGGCGATGATGGCGGCGGGGGCGGTGGTGGTGGTGGTGGTGGCGGTGGTTTCGGGTGTCATGGCGGCGGCCTCCTCTTTCTGTTCGGTGGTGGTGGGGATCTCCGGGGCGGGCTGTTCCTTGGCCTGTTCCGGGGCAGGCTGGATCCTGGCGGGCTTCTTCGCCTTCTTCGCGGCGGGCTTCTTCTCGGCGGGCTGTTCCTTCTTCTCGGGCTGGATCGTGGCGGGCTTCTTCATGGTTTCTTCGCTCATCTCTATGTTCATTGCGATCTTTAAAGCGTCTTCAAAGGATGGATTATTTTCATACAGGGACAAACGGCCCTTGACGTTGCCGTCCTGGTAGCGGATAACAACCACGTTCCCGGGCTTTGTTCCGATGATTGCGCCTGTCTTGGGGGCAATCACGGTGATTTCTCCGGCCTCGTCATACTCTGCGGACATGATAGGCAAGTGCTTCCAGCCGTTTGTAACAGGATCGCGGTAGCTGATGCAACCGGGCTTTTTATCAAAGTGATAGACCTTTTTCTGCTTTGCCATATTATAACCTCCGTTCTCTTGCCCTGCCTCATCAGCGCCGGGGGGGCAGTCCCGACGGACGCGGCCGGGGCCGCGTTTCGGCTGTTTCAAGGTGTCAAGCATACCATGATTCATAGGTCTTCAAGCTGCCGGGGGCGCAATAGTAAGCGCTGGCGAAAGTGTCAAGCCGGAATTGCGGATTGCTCACGCCGTCCGCGTCGTAAGACTTCAAGCGTTTAATGTCGCCCTTTTCTTGATCCTTGATAAAAACGGAGTAAGAAGCAGCGGGAAGCAGAACGCGGTCAATCTTGTAAGTGCGGTCGGCGGCCATGCTGCAAACCGCCTCTTCTTTGACCATCTGCGGGCAAACCTCGCGGACCCGTACAGAGGACGCGCCCACCAGCGCGACGACCTGGAAGAAATCAACGTTTGTTTGCTCATAGCCCCAGGAGGCGGAGAAGATGTCACCGACCTGCACGCCAAACTTGTTAGAAACCGGCTTGTTTTCGGCGGCGGGCTTTTCTTCCTTGGCGGGCTGTTCGGCGGTCTGGATGGGGGCGGACTGCGCGCCGGTCGCGGTGTCGATGGCCTGGCGGGCGGCTTCCTCGGTGGTGTAGCCGTACCAAACTTTCTTGACGTGGTGCCAGCGGAAGCGGAGACCCTTAAGCGCCTCGCGCACTTCCTCGGAGGGCTTGGCGGTAAAGCTGATTTCGATACTGTTAAACTGGGCATTCTGGGCGATGGTGTAAGCGGTAGTCATGGCGGTGGCTCCTTTCGTGGTCGTGGTGTCTCGCGTGATGTCTCGCGTGGTGTGGCCTAAATATACACCGATAATCGGTGTTTGTCAATAGGCAAAATCGAATTTTTGAAAATTTTTCTGCACTTGCTTTTAGTGCTGTTTTGCGATATAATGAAGCGGGAAGGGGTGAATCATTGTGATTAGAACAAAATTCGGTATTCTGGAAGTGCTGTCAAACGCCGGATATACTACCTATCAGCTAAGAAAAAACAAAGTATTCGGGGAAAGCGTGTTGCAAAAGTTCCGCACGGGCGGGATACCCAGCAAAGAGGAGTTAAACCGGCTGTGTTATCTGCTGGAAATGCAGCCGGGTGACATCTTGGAATATGTGCCGGACGATCAACCGCCCGCCGATGAGCTGCCGCCGGAGCGGTGACCAGGGCAGGCCCTCGCCGATCCAGACGGGCGCGCCCCGATGAGGCCGCCCCGCTGGAAGATGATACCGCCCGCCGGCGAGCTGCCGCCCCGATGAGGCTACCGCCCCGAAGATGGCGCGCCGCCGATGAGCTGCCGCCGGTCCTGATGGTAAAAGCCCGCGAAAAGTCGCGGGCTTTTTGTTTCCTGAAATGGTGCGGCCCTTGGGGCTTTCTGTCTCTATATCCTTCTCATGATTAGTAATTACATTCGGCAATGGCGATCGGGGACGGCTCCAGGGCTGCCGCTTCCATGCTCCACGGCGCGCGCCCTCTCCCTTGCCGCCGATCTCCCTGCACAAGCTGCACAGCCTGGGCATCACGCCCGCCGGCCATATTCTCCCCCGGTAACATGATTGCAAATGGTTTTTCAAAATGGGATCGGAAAATGGCGGCGAAATGTACAGCCGCCGGAGACCGCCGCGCCAGCTGCCCGCCGAAGATCAAAACGCCGCCGCCGAAGAGGACGCCGCCGAAAATGCAAAACGCCGCGCCAATCGTGCCGCGCCGATGAGCTGCCAGCACTCCGGGCCGCCCCGATGAGGCCGCGCCGAAGATCCGGCGCAGATCCAGACCGGCCCGAAGATCAACCGCGCCGCGCCGATGAGCTGCCGCCGACGGTGGCGCGACGGCTCCAGGGCTGCCGCCCTCGGCGGGCGGCCATAGCTACAGCAGCACCAACAGCGCCAGCACAAGCGCCCCCACCGCCCGCCGCCCGCAATGCCGGACGCCGCCGGGCTGGGGTCGGGGCGGCCCCCTCCGGTCGTTATATAGTCAGCACTAACTTTTCAGGGTATGGCTCGACCAAAATGTACATGTTAGGTACTGCTAACACGGGGAAGCCTGCGGGGCGGGGGTCGGCGACCCATGCCTGGTGTAGAAAAAATAAAAATAATATTAATTTTATTTACCCGCACGGCCCCCGGAAAGACCCCCTATCAATTCACGCGCACGCGCGTTGCTAAGGTAGCCCAGATTCTGGCAGTTGCTCCCCCGGCCCCCGTGGCGTGCGGGATCACGAAATCAAAAACAGGGTTTAGTGGTTTTTACTCATTCTCCGCTCCTGTTTGACATCAAAAGTATATTGATATCAGGCCGTTTTTATATCCCCTGCTAAGGGAGTAGTGTGGGTAACCGCAGCCCGGGTTCAAATCCCGGCTTCTCCGCACAGAACCGCCCGGATATGGATAATCCGGGCGGTTCTTTTTGCCGTTTTGGATAAGTTTTGCGCGGTTTTTCGCGCTTTTCGCGCTGTTTTCGCGGGGGTCAGGGGATGGGCGAAGTGGTCAAGTATTCCACCCTATTCCCTATTGTTCCGAAAAATGCCCCCCTATTCCTTCTCCTATTCCTTCTCGGCTTTTTCGCTACTCCTTCTCCTACTCCTTCTCGGGGCGGCTGGGCTATTCGATGCTGTTGACGGCGGCCAGCTTGTCAGAGAGGGGAATGCGGACATAATTTTTCAGGGTGGTCATGTAGTCGGCGTGGCCGCCAACCTCGGCAATAATTCCGCCCTGGATTCCGGCGGCGGTCATGCGGGAAAAATAATAGTGGCGGCAGGTCTGGGGCGGAAGGTTACGGAGGCCGACGCGGGCGATGGTGGCCCAATAGGTTTCATAGAAACGATCCTCGTTCATCTCCAGCAGCTTCTCACGCCTGCCCTCGGACATGGCGAGGATCACCGGGCGGATCTTCGCGGCGAGAGGGATCTCCCGGTCTATGCCTGCCTCAGTCTTAATGCCGCCGATCATGTAGCCCTCGGCCAGGTGGATGTTTTCAAGGCGGATGGTGGCAAGCTCGCCGTAGCGAAGGCCGGCATAGCACATGATGAGGATGTAGCCGGTAAAGGCGTTGGTTTTGTAGTCCTCCCAGAGGGCGGCGACTTCTTCCACCGTCCAGGATTCGCGCTTGGCCTTCGGGGATTCCGGGAGATCCACATACTCGGTCTTGTTATAGGCGATGACCTCCCGGCGAATGGCGATATTGTACAGGTGGGACATCAGCACCTTCATATCACGGGCGGGGTAATAGGTGATGGCCTCCTTGTCAATGGCCTCCTGCAAGTCTGCGACGGTGAGGGTGGCAATCCCGCGAAACTCCATCGGCTGCCAGCGGTTCCAGGCGTAGGTCAGCTTGTTTCGCTGGGAGGCGGACAGGCCCTCATAGGCCTTGGAAGTGATGTATTCCTCGTGCAGATCGTGAAGGTTGATGTCCTTCGGCTTTTCGTAGAGGGACAGGAGACCGGGCAGGGCCGCCACAGCGTCCGCTTTCTTCGTGAAGATCTTCGTCTTGACCTTCTTTTTCTTCTTCCCTTCCTCCATGTACCAGCCGACCACGACCTCGGCCTTGTATTTCCCGTCATTGGTTTTGAAGACGGTCCCCTGCTTATTGCCACGGACGCGGGGCCTGCGGCCTTCCAGCGTCAGTTTCGCGCGGCAATAGCAGCAATACACCGCGTCCGCCGGGTTTTCACGGTGGCATTTGCGGCAAACCATGTGATTTCCCCCTTGCTTTTTGGCGCTGAACTGCTACAATAAAGGTGCAACCTACCGAATTCGACCTCGGCAGTTGCCCCGTCCGGCACTTCATCACCGGGCGGTTTTCTCTTTCCTGACGGGCTGAAATGTGTTACAATTGTGACGCGCATGGAGCGCTTCTTGCAGCCCTACGAAAGGACAAAGAAGCATGACAATTCGTGAAAAAGTGTTAGAGATGATCCCGCTCCTCACAGAGGATGAGCTTAGGTCTTTGATCGCGCTGCTTGAAGACCTGCAACAAAACCGTACACCTTCAACAAGTCATCATCCGGCAGATCAAGAACCATCCGCCTGACGGTTTCCACCAACCCGCTGTCATTTTCGGCAGCGGGCTTTTTTTCGTGTGGCTCAAACCCCTCATAGACCGGGAGCAATTCGGACACGGGGATTTCGAGGGCCGCCGCCAGCTTGGCGGCATTATAAGAAGACGGGTCATTTCTGCCTATCTCTATGTTGCTTATTGCCGACTGGGAAACCCCTGTTGCTTTCGACAGCTCGTCTTGGGTATAACCGGCCAATTTTCTGTAATACGCCAAACGCTTTCCAATCTCAGACATAGGGCGCCCTCCTTTCATTTCTGTTGATAACATAATACCACAAAATACCCGCAAACGGGTTGACAATCGTAACCAGTATTGATATAATGCAATATATCTTGAAACACGAGGTGATATGAACGCTCAGACTTGCCTTCTACCGTGAAAAGCACAGCCTATCGCAGGCCGAATTAGCCCGCGTGTCCGGCGTCCCTCAGCAGACGATTTCCGGCATTGAGACGGAACAGCGGACAAACCCCGGCGTTTTCACCGTGTGGCAGCTCTGCAAGGCGCTGGGCTGTACTCTGGAGGAGATGATCGGGGAGGCAAACACGCCAAAAGAAAAAACCGCCTGACGGCGGCTCGCGTCCTGACAGGTGAACACGGGAGAGTTTCACCGAATTAGCGGGGTTTTGCGCCATTGTCACCAATGGCGGGGGCAAGCGTTTACCCCTTCCTTTTCCATAACGACCATGCTGTTCAGAATGCGCATCGCCTCCTCAATGGAATCCGCGTGGCAGGGAACAGTGAAGATGTCGGAATGGTTCTCGCAAGTGTTGTCACCGTAAACGGTTCAGGTTGTTACTCCGCCTTGCGGCGTGGCGCGGCCGTTTCCGCCGCGCTCTCATGGTCACCCATGAGTTCAGACTGTGCCTTCATCCAGCGTCCCCGGCTGGCGCCCCGTGTGCAGTCGTTACACCGCCTTGACCGGCTGGCTCGGCGTTGTCTCCCGTGTTCACGTGTCAGGACACGACACTTCCATTATAGCACAGAAGGAAAGAGGAATCCATATGGCCTTGCGAATGACCGAAGAAGAGTTTTCTGTGTGGAGCGCGGGACGGAACGCGCGGCAGGTGGCCGCCACTTCCCCGTGGCCCATTGAGAAGAAACGCCCGAAGTATGGGAACCGGCGCGTGGAGGTCGACGGGAAGCGATTCGACAGCCAACACGAGGCGGACATCTACGCGCAGCTCATGGCGCGGGTCATGGCCGGCGAACTCAAGACAGTGGCGCGGCAGGTCCGGTTTGACCTTCCGGGCGGCATCCAGTATGTGGCGGATTTCGTCACCTTCGACCTGGAGAACCGCGCCGAGGTGCTGGACGCCAAGAGCGAGATCACCCGGCAGAACAGGACATACATCAACAAGCGCAAGCAGATGGAGCGGTGTCTGGGGCTGACCATCCGCGAGGTGTGATGAAGGAGGCGCGAGAGATGACCATGCAACCGAACGTGAACCTATCCGCCAACCAGAAAGCGGAGAATCGCTTCCAGCGGCTACGCACTGCCGCCCTGGGTATGTACGACGAGGCCGAGACCGTGCTGAAGCTGGTGGATCATCCCGACACGGGCGTTCAGAGGGATGTTGAGAAGGTGGTCGAGGGGATCGGCGGGATTATCCTGCTCTCCGCGATGGCCGCCGAGGCGCTGGCGATTCCCCCGGAGACCGCCATGCAGATGTATCTCGACCGGATGAAGCGCGAGCAGGAGCAAAAGCACGCGGAATGATTGGGTCTTTTACAGCCATGTCACAACCGCATCTTGAAGACGTGCAGCGCAGTGGTTGAAGGCTGTATCCGGGTTCAACTCCCGGGCGTTCCAATCGCCCAGATCGCAAGCTGGGCGGCCCCTTTCTTTTTGTTGGCAGGCCGGAAAGACGGCCACATGGCGGCGACCCCATGCGCCGCCATCGTGGGGAACTGTTCTGACAGCGCGTGGTTCACGGCCACACTTCCCCACCACCCCGACCCCGGGGGCCATCTCCGCTTCCGTTTGTGGGGTCCGATCAAATCCGCAAACGGCCTTGCCGCGCGGCTGACAGTCCAGACCGTCGCAAAAGGGCGGGTTGCTAACGGGTAACGCGGCAAGGCAGGAGGTGGTTTCTTGCAGGAAAACGACATTCGGCACTTCCCGCTCCGCGTCACGGCGCCAAGGCGCGGCGCCTGCCCCATCTGCGGGGTACGCCATGACGCGGGGCAGCCCCATTACAAAAACTCCGTGTACTATCTGCGGCATTATGCGTACCAGCACGGGAGGCTTCCCACCTGGGAGGACGCAATGGCGCACTGCACGGAGGAGACACAAGGACGGTGGAGGGCCAAGCTGGCCTATTACGGCATCGAGCCAGGAGACACAGATGGTCAGAGATTGGACACCGCTGGAAACGCGGAAGCCAACCCGTGAGGACAGCGTAGACAACTGTGTGCTATGGTGGCACGTCTACAACGGCGTGATGATCAGCGGCTACAACGGCTGGCAAATCAATCGCTTTTTCACCCATTGGATGACCCCGCCCGAGAAACCCAAGGACGCGCCGACGGTGGAAGAATACTGGCGGCGGGCCGGGAATGCGTATATGGCGGAGTTTGAGAAGGAGAGAGCAGACGGCCATGAGAGAAAGGTCAGCGACCCACCAAGCGAAGGATAAAGGCTTTGATCTCGTCCAGATGGTCGAAGAAAAAGACCAGGAGGCGGTCAATGGCCGCGCCGGCGAGCAGGAGCAACCAGTCATGCCGACGTTGTTTCACTCTCTCGCGCGCCTGGCTGATTTCCTTCTGGTCCTCGCGGGCATTCTGTGCAGCCATGTCCTCGGCCTTTTGTTCCAGGCTGTGTTCAAATGAGGCAAGCGCATCGAGGCCATCTTCCGTCAGCTTGACGCCATTGAGGCCTTCATAGCCGTTGCAGCTCAACAGGCCGCGAACGGCCAGACGCTTCCACAAGTCGCGGTCTCCAGGCGTCATCTCAGCAGGCCGAAGCACTTCCCCGCCCCGGACACGAAGCATCAGCGCGGCCTCTTCATCTGTCAGTTGTTTCATCTTCTGAACCTCAAAGCGGGAGAAAGGGCAAAATGGACAAAAGACGCGAAAGCAGCCGGGAAAACACCGGCGACGGGCTGATGCTCATGATCCTATTGGATAAGCTGCGCCTCGTCGCCATCGTCGAGGCCGTCACCGTTGGCGCAATGTTTGCGCTTTTGTTTCTCAAATGACAGGATAACAGAAAGGGGTTTCGACATGGGAAAAGAGAGGGTACAAACGGGGCTGAGAATGCCGCCCAAGCTGGCGGCAGAGTTGGCGAAGGAAGCCGAAGAGATCGGAACCAGCATGAACGACTACATTCTCATGCTCATCTATCAGGCTCGGAAGGCTCAAGGCGAATCTCGCCGTACTGCTGCTCATACTGAGCGATATGACGGAGAATAAGCTGCTCTATCTCCTTATTCGCGGAACGGCCGTTTTTGTCGGCAATGTACTTCAATTTATCCATCGTGGCCGCAGGAATCCGAAGGCCATACTGAGGGTTTTTATACTTCCCGGTTGGCACATTGACCACTCCTTGTTGTCGTGATGGGTACATTATAGCACACCTTTCCATTTGTAAGACAAAAATATTAAAAATTTGTGTAGCCAACTACTTGACAACAGATAGTTGGCAGTGGTAATATAGATACCAGATAGCCAACTACCCAAACAGCAGACGGTTAGGAGGGAACCCCCGGTGACAGAATCGGCCATCTATCAGAACGGCGCGGAGGGCATTCGCGCACCGGAAGCCAAAAGCCGCACCCTGTCGGACCTGCTGGGCGAGGAGGCGCGGTGCTGCGGGCATTGCAAGCACTTCCTCCAATACTACACCCAACAGGTGATGCACGGCGAGACACGCTTCCGGCGGACGGAGGCCGGCATCTGCACCCGGGGGCGCATTCGCTCCAGGCTGCTGAAAACCGGCGACACCTGCCTTTTCTTCGAGAGGGCGGAGGATGAGACCGGAGAGACGGACACAGGGAGGCCAGCACAATGACACTTGCGGAAATCCAGGCATCGGACAAGGTTTTCCTCAGCCCCGAGGACATACGGGAAATCCTGGGCTGCAAGCCGTACACGATCAATGTGCAAGCCATGGAAGACCCGCTCAAGCTGGGCTTTCCCGTCTGTGTGATGGGGACAAGGGTACGCATCCCGCGCCAGGCCTTCCTGCACTGGCTGGTCTACGGCAACGCGCCGCTGACCAAGGATTGCGTCACCCTGCAATAAACATCCCAAAAAGAAAGGAGCACACCATGAAAGACATTGCCGAGGTCGAACAGGCAGGTTTTTTCCATGACCTGGACACGCTGACACAACAGGCGCGTTTCCTGTCGGAAAACCTTGCCATGAACATGCTCCAGCTCGGCCACGTGCTGGTGGAGGCAAAAAGCCTTGTCCCTCACGGCGAATGGAGCGCCTGGCTGGAGGAAAACTGCCAGGGCATGAGCGACAGGAGCGCCCAAAGCTGCATGGCGGCGTACCGCCGTTTCGGTGAAAACCCCGAGATGGCACGTCTGGGCAAGGCCAAGCTGTTGAAGCTCACTGCCCTGCCGCCGGAAGCGGAGGCAACCTTCCTCACGGTCAACGACGTGGAGAGCATGAGCGCCCGGGAGGTGGAGGCCGCCGTCCGCGCCGCCAAGCAGGAGGCGGAAAAGGCCATTCAGGCCGAGCGCGCCGCCCGGTTGGCAGCCGAACAGCGGGCACAGGAGGCCGAGAACCGCCCGCCGGCCATCCCCGACGAGATCACCCAACAGATGGAGGATCAGCGGGAGGAGATTCAGCGGCTCGCGGCCATGAGCCATGACGCGCTGGAGGAGACCAACCGCCTGCGCGCCGAAAACGCCGCCCTCAACCGGGAGATCACCGACCAGGTGAGCATGTTAGAGGAGAGCCAGGCCGATTTTCAGCGGGTCAGCGACGAATTGCTCAACCTCAAGAGCGAGCAGGCGCGGGGGGACGCCGAGCGCGTCCCGACCGGGGAGCTGACGCTGGACGCCTTCGCCTCCCACGTGCGGCAATTCATCGGCGGGTGCGCCCGTCTCCCCCACATGAGCCGCACTCTGTCCACGATGGATCTGAGAGACCGGAACGGCTACGACGAGCTGCTCCGCACGGTGGAGGCGTGGTGCACGGATTCCCGCCGCGCGATGGACGCGGTACAGGCAGGGGGTGTCATCCATGCGTGAAGAGACGGAAAACGCCATCATCCGCCCCGGAGACAGCCTGCCCCAGAGCATCACCTTAGAGGCCGTGGGCCAGATTGTGGCCGAGATGATCCGCCCGGTGATGGAGACGGTGGGCAAGCTGCTCGAAAACAACACGGCGGCATTGGAACAGCTCTCCGCCGCCCAGCAGATCCAGAATGACCGGATGGAGGCGCTGGAGAAGCAAATCCGGCTGAACACGCCCATGACCTCCAAGCAGGTGTCCTACCTGAACGCCGCCATCCGAGGCCGCGCCTACGAGCTGCTGGACAAGCGCGGGGTCAGCGACCCGAAGGCCATCACCAAGCTGGGCAACATCATCCGCCGGGTGATTCTCGCCCGGTACGGCATCGGGAGCCTGCGGGAGATACCGCGCCACGAGTACGACGTGGCGATGCACCTGGTGGGCCTGTGGAACGATCCTCTGGCCGTGCGCGACGTGGCGAGGAGCGTGCAGGCATGAGGGCCGAGGACCTGCAAAAGGCCATCCGCGCCAAGTGCCTTGAATGCTGCGGACAATCCCGGCAGGAGGCCGAGAAGTGCGTGATTACGGATTGCCCGCTGTGGGCTGTCCGCGGCATTCAGCCCCGAATGAAGCGGGGACGCACGCGGTATGAGCAAATCGACATCACCGAACTGTATGAGAGCGGGAAAGGGGAATCCGCATGACCGTATTTGAACGACAGGAACCCGGCTATCTGGCGACATGGCTTGAACAGAAGGGCATACCGCCGGACATCGCCGTGAGAAAGAGCGGGATTGACCCGGACACTTTCTGGGCCGTGTACGACGGGAGCAAGACTTTGCCGAGCTTCGCGCTGAGGATGGGCAAGAACTTAGGGATGAACCAGGAGGAGGTGCAGCACATCGGCAAGGCCCTCGACCGAAAGGTCTGGACGCGGTGCGACAACGGCCTGAAAAAGCCCTACGCCATCGAGATGAACTCCAACTGGTACAAGCACCTGGACAACACCTCCCGGAAGCACGAGGCGGACACGCGGGCCAAATACTTCATCGACCGGAAGAAGGTTGCCTCGATCCTGATTGGCCGGGACGAGGACGCCATGCTGTTTTTCCAGAAGAACAGCGGGGTCATCCGGGACGCGGGCGGAAAAGCCCTCCGGGAGCGCATCGCGGCGCTGGAAATCGTGGCAAACCTGCTGGGGGTCAGCGTGAAGGACATCTCCTGCGAGACGTTCTATTCCCAGAAAACGACGGAATACCGCACCTACCCCGTGTGGGTGGTGGATCCGGAGAAGCTGGAAGCCTGCCGCGCGAAAAGCGGTTTCAGCTTCCAGGACGCGGCCAAGCGCTATCTTGAGAAGACGGAATCCCGGTGCAAGGCCTTCGCCATCGGCTACAAGTACACCGAGCTATGGGACCGGCTCATCAGCCGGTTCAGCCTGCCGGACATCGTGGCGAACCAGACCACCTTGCTGGCGCTGGAATACGCGGTGAATTGCGACCGGCGCGCGTTTGCCACACAGGACATCCAGGCGCGCAAATCCGTCACACGACTCTACCCCGAGGATAAGGAGGTATGAAGAAGCATGGGAAAGGCCCTGTTTGACGACATCCACGACCGACTGAAAGCCTGTGTCGATCACAGCGGGCAGTGCAAGAAATGCAACTACGGCGGCAATTGCCTTTGGACGAACAATCCGTCCGCCGTGGCCGCGACGACGCTGGCGCTGCTCTCCCGCACAGAGCCGCGCGTGCTCGCCTGGGACGAGGTGAACGAGCTGTGCAGCCGGGATGAGCGGACAGCGCTCTATCTGGAAGTCATGGGGGACGCGGTGCTGTACGTGGCGAACACCTATTGCAGCGACGGGGAAAGCCACATCGCGGCGGCGGACATGCGCCTGGAGGCGCTGATCGACATCAACCCCGGCCTCCTCTCCCCCGAGGCCTACGGCATAACCTGGCGGCTATGGGACGGCAGGCCGACGGACGAGAGGCGCAACACGCAGGCGTGGGACTGACCCGCGCCACATCACAGATCGAGAGGGAAATCACATGACCCTGCCTTACATCAAATTGTTCGTGGACGCGAGCGCAACGGTAGATTTGCTCTCCGATGCTGAGGCTGGGCGGCTGTTGAAGGCGCTGCTCCATTATGGCAGCGGCGGCGATACGAACGAGCCCCCCGGACAGGAGAAGCTGGTCTTCGCCATGCTCAAGGCCCAGATCGACAGAGATGTCGCGAGTTATCAAGCCTTCCTTGATAAGCAGCGAAAAAATGGCGCGAAGGGTGGAAGGCCGAGGAAGAACGGAAACCCAGAAAACCCAGGCCTTTTAGAAAATAACCCAGAAAACCCAGGCCTTTTTCTGGAAACCCAGAAAAGCCAAGAAGAAGACAAAGAAAAAGAAAAAGAAAAAGATATAGACGCTTCCGCTTACAGCGTCAGCGTCTCCCGCGCGTGCGCGCGCGAGGACGCCGCCGACGACGGACGAGACGAGGTTTTGCAGGCGGTGAGGGAGGCGGGCAGCGCAGGCTTTGCGAAGAATGAATCCACCGTGAAGCAGATACGCGGCCTATGCACCACCTACACACCGAAATGGGTACGTCTGGCCATCGTCGAATGCGTGCGATATGACGCCCACTCCCCCGCGTATTTAGAGAGCGTGCTGAAGGAGTGGAAAAAGGCGGGAAAGCCCCATCCAGGCAAGAAACCGGGAGCCGCCCGAGGCGGCTATGTCAATCCGGCGCTGGACTACTGCCAACGGGAATACGAGCCGGAATCACTCTATGACCGGCCGGCCTGGCTGGTGGAAGAACTCGCCGCAGAGAAGGCCCAGGCGGCACAATAGATGCACAAAACGGAGGTCGAACATGTACACATCGGCAATGGTCACCAAACTGCGCTCGCTGGGGAGCAACACGCGGGTGCAGCTCATCAACCATCAGGACCGGCAATTCTTCCGGGAGGTTGCCAAGCGGCTTGAAGACCAGGCGGAGAGGATCGCCATCATGGCCGAACCGCAGACCGCGACGGAGGCACAGCTCACTTTCCCGCTGGTGGAGGAGGCCCACCTGATGACCTTAGAGGAGATACGGAACACGCCGGATCACACCGTCATCTGGGAGGAAACCCGGATTGTGTACACCGAGAGGGAGGCTGAAATCGTCGGCGTCAATCCCGGCGACGTGGACATTGACCTGGCCCCGATGGAGAAGCTGGGACGCAAGCTGAACGGCGCGGGGCTGAATACCGAGATTGACGAGGACATGTTTACGGACGGAAACTGCAAAATCCGATACTGGAACGCGAGGCCGGAGGACACGCAGAGGAGCTTGACGGAATGGCCGTCGGAAGACTGACATCCACCAGCGCGGCGATGCCCGACAGATCGGGGGCTTATGCGTTTGACGCCTCCGTATGGCCGCCATGCTCGGCACGGGTGTGCGCCAAATACTACCCATGCCGCAAAGCGTGACCATCTGACCGCGCGACTATAGCATTAAGGGGCTGCACAGAGAGGCAGACATGCTCAACTATTCGGTTTTTTTGAACAGTTGGAAAGGGGTAAAACATGGCTTTTCGACCCATTGACGAGATACCGAAGCCGCCTGCGGAACTGGCAAAGACCATCCGGCGGCGCATTCGAGATGACATCGCCGAAGCTGAAAAACAGGGCGTATACAAGTTTGAGTTTGTTGGCGATTACAACTTCAAGACACTCGCCCAGACCGCGCGGGAGGAGGCTGACAGGCTCAACCGGGACGCTATCGTGAAACACAAGCGCGAAAAAGAGGCCGAAAATCCGGCGAACAAGGACGTCAACTATAACGTCTACGACAAAAGCCTGCCGAAGAAATACACAATTACCTCCATCAAGACAGAAAAAGATGGCATACGCCGCGTTTTCTGCGAGATTCACCCGGAGAACATCGGGAAAGGCTGGGAAATGGCTCTCAAATTGCCCCGAATCCATCGCGGGGAGACAAGCAGGCCGAAACTAAAACTCGACTATTACGAGGGGGATGCAGATGGGATTTCTTGACCAGATTGATCTTGAATTGCAAAAGGACCTTGTGAATTTTATCAAAACGCAGGAGGCGGACAAAGGCCCGCACACGCTGGGCGACGCACTGATTGTCAGTCTTCTGAAAGAGATCATCAGCGGCAACGCGCGCATGAGCGGCTGCGCCACGAACCACGCGACGAAGAAAATGTATATCGAACTCAGCTTTTTCGAGGAGGACAAGCCGGATGGGCAAGTGGATCAACAGTGACGCTATCCGCGGTGCAGAGCTGGTGATGCAGCTCAAAGAGGCCGCGATCATGGGCGGGTTGGACAACCCTATCAGTGAAATCG
>Ga0310691_10000851_pt1 | contig 51969 bp, 89 predicted proteins | sample 176DNAGHGlowgp2_FD_203887 | JGI IMG/M metagenome (GOLD analysis project Ga0310691, IMG submission 203887) | Sheep rumen microbial communities from Palmerston North, Manawatu-Wanganui, New Zealand - 1766 DNA GHGlow gp2 (v2) (version 2) | ecosystem: Host-associated > Mammals > Digestive system >... | reverse complement strand
GCCCATGAAAAACGCGGGAACTGCCGGAACCAATGTCACCATCAACGTCTACCAGCAGCCCGGCGAGGATTCCCAGGCGCTGGCGGAGCGGATACAGCGCGTGTTCGTGCGGAATGAAATGCAGAGAAGGGCGGCGCGTGGACGATGAGCGGATATTTTGTATTCGAGCAAAACGGCGAAACGTTTGACACACGGGACTACGACATTACCGTCGTACCGGCTGACATCGACGGTGCTCCCGCGCGAAGCTATACCGCGTATCCACGCGGAGGCGGGAATGGCGACATCCTCGTCAACACCGGCAGATTCGACAACGTCCCGCGCTCCTATTACATCATTGTCTCCCACGATTTCGTATCCACATACGAGGCGATCTGCGACGCCATGCTGCCGTTCAGCGGCTACGGCAAATTGATGGATTCATGGGCAACGGATGAGTTTTTCAACGCCTATCTCGACGGCGACCTGAAGCCCATCCTGACCCGGAACGAGGAAATGGGGAAGGTGCTTGTCACCTTCTCCAGAAAGCCGCAGCGGTGGATAAACAATACTGACGTGTTTATCTCTCTAAAATCGCAGACCAGTTTTTATAACGACACGGCATACGCTGTATACCCGCTCTTTAAATTTGTAATCAACAAAGATTTTCCCATTGAGCGTATTGTGTATGATAGCGTTACACATGTGACGTTCCAAAGTGGGTATATGGGTACAGCATGGATATCGATGGATTATGGAACACTTGACAAAGCAAAAGATGTACTTTCCATTAGTGACAGTATCTATGTTGATTGTGAATTACATCGTGCTTATGCAGACACTGGCGAAGACCTTACCTGGGCGCTTCAGAATGGTCAAGGCGGTAATGAATACATACCCCGGTACACAACTGCCAGGATAACGCCATACACTAGCTACGGGCCGTCATACGCGTACCTCGATGCGCTTGTCAGATTTCAAAAATATACAATTTGAGGTGGGCGCGCTATGAGTACAAATGGATATTTCAAATATAACGGAATAAACATACGCAACATATCGGAAGTTCGTGTCTACCGGAATGACCTGTACGGACGCCCCACGCGAGGTTATCAGATCATCAACCCACCGGGAAGAATGGGCAGCATCATTCGCGACAACCTGCGTTACCCGAATGTTGAAATGGTGTATGACATCCTGATTGAAAGCAACTTCGACACGGCGTATAGTAAGATTCGGAACGTGCTGCTCAGCGTGGATGGTTATGCCCGGCTGGAGGACTCGTGGAACCCGGACGAGTTTTATCAGGCGTATGTAAGCGCTCCGCTCGAACCACGCGTAAGTGTAGACCGGGAAAAAGGCGCGGTGACCGTGGTATTCAGCCGGAGGCCGGAGCGGTGGCTGAAAAGCGGAGAAACCATCATCAGGGGCGGATACGGAAACATAACGAACCCCACCAAATATAATGCTTACCCATACGTATCAGTTGACTTGGATTCTGACAAGATAGCGGCAGAAACGACAGATCATTACATTATCAAGATGTTTGAGGCCGGCGGGGTGTACATGAATTTCTGCGATGGCCTCACAAATTCGCAGAATCAAAAGACAACAAAAGACGTATTCGGTAACGTGACTCGCGTTACGATAGACTGCGCGACAGGGGCCATAGATGCCCCATATCAGACAAGTACTAACCTGAGGCAGTATATCTATACGTTTAACACGGATGTTGTATCACAAAACAAGAAATACCTGAATGAAATGCCCCATATTCCTCCGGGCATATCCCATTATGCCGTAGGCGCATGGTTAAGGAGCATGGCGACAAGCAGCGACAATGTATGCGTCACACCGAGGTGGTATACAATATGATACCGTGGATTTACAACCCAGTAGACAACCTGAAGTTCAAAACGACGGGCGAAGCGTATCTGATCGGTGCCGGCCTCGGACGCCTCCCCGACTGTATCAGCAGCGCGACGACGATCTCCGTTTCCGACGGCGTATACGAGACGAAGATTGTGTACCCGCTGAACGGCACGAATTACGACCTGATCAAAGACGGCTATGTCCTTGTCAACGCCGCCGATGTGCTCCACGACAGGGAACCGTTTATCATTTATCGCCGGGAACTCAACCTCGATGATACCGCCACGATCTACGCCCACCACGTGAGTTACGCGCTGCGCTATATCGTCATACCGCCCGGAACGGTGGCAAGCATGAGCGACCTGCTGACCCTGCTGCATTCCGGGTATGTAGGCGCGTCATCGAATACGGGCGACCTGTACGACGGCTCAAACTTCACATACATATACGATGGCGACTTCGATTTCTCAAGCCCGTTTGTCATAGACCGCTTCACGACGGCGCAGGAGGTTATCGGCAGGCTGATTCAAGAAGAAGGTTTCCGCGTGAAATATGAGGGCTTCGTGGTGACCTTCATCTACGACGAAGCAGAAACAGACGACATTCCAACAATCTATTACAGCGGCAACCTAACGAACGCGACGCAGGAGTACGAAACGCGCGACGCGTACAACGCTGTTGTGCCGTATTGGGTCAACAGCGATACGGGAGCGCCCTTCCCGTCTGCCGCTGCCGATATACGGATTGTGAAGCCGACGCAAAGCTCCGACTACGTCTACCCCGGAGGGTACAAACGGCGAATCCAGCCTCTGGACCTGAGCGGTGAGTTTGACAGCCAGCCGACGGTTACAAACCTCGTGGATGCCGCGAATGAACATCTGAACAACAGTACGCCATGGGTGCCGTTCGAAACTCTGACGGTCAACTTCGTGCCCTACGAAATAGACAACGACCAAGCTGTAAATCAGACCGATACCGTCTGCGTCTATGACCGTGTGCGCGTGGTCATCCAGCCGATGGAGACAGATGTTGTCGTCCGCGTCATCAAAACAGAATATGATGCACTTCTGGAGCGCTACACCAGCATGGACGTGGGCCAGCCCCAGGTAACGCTCTCGGACATCTACGGCTCCGGTGCCACGTATACATCGGAATCCGGGGGCGGTAGCGGTGGCGGAGGCCCGCAGACCTTCGACAACCCGGTGCAGTTCAACAACTCCGTGGCAGTGGGCGCGGGCAGGCTGCTGAAGGTAGTCCGAATTACGCTGTTCTCAAGCGTGAGTATCGCAGCGAACGCAGTAAAGAGCCAAACATACACCATAACCACCAGCGATATTGGCGCGGGCTGGACGGCTGTCGGCATTGTCGGCTATAGCATGGGCCAGGGCACTTTTAATGTCTACCGTCTGCGCCTAGCAGTCGACAGCACCGACACCATTGAATACAGCGTGCGCAACATCGACAGCAGCGCGCACACGGGCAGCCTGGGATGTATGGTCCTTTGCATCCGCACCAGCCTGTAAACGGAGGGAACCATGAACAACATCATCACAGCCGTATTCGGCGGGCGGCGGGAGGCCCGCACGAGGGCGCTTTACCAGTGGGACTACGGCATCATCCTGCAGCTGATCGGCCCGGCGCTGCCCGTGGCGTATGAAGTGCATTTCTCCGCCAGCCTGACCGGCGATGCGGCGGTGGTCATCGGCGACGAGGACGGCGTGGCTATCCCGGACGAATACCTGACCACGGCGGGCACCCTCTATGCGTGGGTGTACCTGCACACCGGCGACAGCGACGGCGAGACACGGTACACGGTCACCATCCCCGTGACGGCCCGCGCGAAGCCCAGCGACTACGAACCCACGCCGGTTGAACAGGGAGTCATCCAACAGGCCATCGCGGCGCTGAACGCTGGCGTCAAGACGGTGGATGACGCGGTGGAGAACATCGAGGAAAGTATCGACGCAGCGTTGGCGGAAGCCAAGGCCAGCGGCGAGTTTGACGGGCCGAAGGGCGACAAAGGCGATAAAGGCGACAAGGGTGACAAAGGCGATCCCGGCCCGAAGGGTGACACGGGTGATACCGGCCCCGCTGGTCCGAAGGGTGACACAGGCGCGACAGGTCCGCGGGGTGAAAAAGGCGATAAGGGCGACACCGGGGCTACGGGAGCCACTGGTGATACCGGCCCACAGGGTGAGCAGGGGCCGAAGGGTGACACCGGAGACACCGGTCCGCAGGGGCCGCAGGGCATACAGGGTATTCAGGGGCCACAGGGGCCGCAGGGCATTCAAGGCCCCCAGGGCGACCCCGGCGCGGACTACGTGCTGACGGCGCAGGACAAGGCGGACATCGCGGACATCGTGCTGGGCGAGCTGCCCACGGCGACGGGGGTGAATTTCTGATGACTGATTATGTTGTGCGCGATACGCAGCTTACGAGCGTGGCGGACGCCATCCGGGCGAAGGGCGGCACGAGTGCCCCGCTGGCGTTCCCGGACGGGTTTGTGGACGCGGTGGAGGCCATCCCCACGGGCGGCGGGCCTGTCTCTGTCCCTGCGAAAGAGGTCAATTTCCGGGACTACGACGGCACGGTGGTCTATTCGTACACCCCCGCTGAGTTCGCCGCGCTGACCGCCATGCCCGCGAACCCCGACCACAGCGGCGACGAAATCCCGCTGACGGCGCAGGGCTGGAACTGGTCGTTCGCGGACGCGCAGGCGTATGTGGCGAAGTACGGGCGGCTGGAAGTGGGGCAGATGTATATCACGACAGATGGGAAAACCCACATCAAGATATACATTGACCCGAATACACCCGCAAACCTCATGACCTTCTACCTCCGATGGACGCAGAGCGTTTCCAACGGCGTGACGGTAGATTGGGGCGACGGTAGCGCGACGCATACGTACAGCGGCACCAGCGCGGCGAACCACGACCATACCTATGCGGCTGGCGGGTGGTATGATGTGACCCTGGATGTCACAAACGGCACGATAAGTTTTGAAGGCTCGACTGGTTCTGGTAATTCAAATCGAATATATGGCGCTGCCGATAACAAACATTATTATCTACGTCACAGAATACGTGAGATATACTTAGGCGCTAGACTTGCAGCAGTAGCGCTTGGAGCATACTCGCTAAACTACTGCGTGTTGCTAAAACACATCACTATTCCGTATGGCGTGACGGAAATCGGAGAACAATCGATATCTAGTTGTTTTTCTTTAACGTGTGTCACGGTTCCAGATGGAGTAATAACCATAGGCAACAATGCATTCAACTCGTGTTACGTATTGAAACAAGTTTGTAACCCAAAGAGTATTGTTTCTGTCGGGAATAGTGCTTTTTCTAACATATATTCTGATGATACATGCTTTGCATTCCCGGATAATGTAACAAGCGTCGGAAACTCTGCATTATCTGCACGATACAATATGTTAAGTATCATTATTCCAGATAGTGTGGCTAGCTTCGGCACATATGCAATCAGCGGGTGTTACTCCTTGTCTCAAGCCCATGTGTATTCAACAACACCGCCCACTCTTGCGGATAACAAAATATTCAGTGGTGTTTCCAGCGATTTTGTTTTGTATGTCCCGCGTGGAAGTCTCAACGCTTATAAAACCGCGACCAACTGGAGTGCATACGCATCCTACATGCAGGAGGAACCAGAATGATTATCACTGAATTTTACAAGACTCGCGAGGACGGCGTGAACCTCTACCGCACGTACAGTGACGCGGGGCTGTACATCCGGCAGGAGACCGGCGCGGAGTACGCGGAGGCCATTGATGTGGAAGGGCTGCACACCTACACCGAGACGGACAAGCCCATTGAGGACGAGGAACTGACCGACAGCGAGGCGCTGAGCATCATCATGGGGAGGGACAGCGATGAATCGGCAGACGGCGAATAAATACCGGCAGCGCATCGAACAGGCGGCGGTGTCCCTGCCCGACGATGACGCCTACTTCACCCCGGAGCTTTTCCCGCGCTGGCGGGCTGGCGTGGCTCTCGACGCGGACGTGCGGGTGTGCTACAAGGACAAATTGTACCGGGTCGTACAGGCCCACACCACACAGGATGACTGGACGCCGGACATTACCCCGGCCCTGTTCACCGAAGTGCCGAAGCCGGGCGAGATTCCCGTCTGGCGGCAGCCCACGGGGGCGCAGGACGCCTATATGAAGGGCGACAAGGTGCATTATCCCGACAAGGACGGCCCCGTGTGGGTGAGCGACGCGGACAACAACGTATGGGAACCCGGCGTATACGGCTGGACGGAGGTGAACTAAATGCCCTGTAATCCTCAGACGGTGATCAAGGTGGCCGAGTCTCAGATCGGTTACCTCGAAAAGAAATCCAACGCCGACCTCGACAGCTTCACCGGCAACGCGGGGAGCAACAACTACACGAAATTCAACCGCGACATGCGGACGTGGGCGAAGTCGGCGGGCATCAACGACCAATGGTGCCAGAATTTTGTGGACTGGTGTTTCGTAAAAGCCTACGGGCTGGAGGCGGCGAAGAAGCTGCTGGGCACCTTTACCAATTACACCCCAACCGGGAGCAACGCGTTCAAGAAGCGCGGCACGTACACGAAGCGCGGCAATGGCAAGCCGAAGCCCGGCGACGTGATCTATTTCTATTCGACGGCGAAAGGCCGGATTGGTCATGTCGGCATCGTGACGAAGGTCACGTCCACAAAGGTGTACACCATCGAGGGCAACACCTCCGGCGCGTCCAGCCTTGTCACCAACGGCGGCGGCGTCCGGGCGAAAAGCTACAGCCTGACCAGCACCTACATTGACGGCTACGGCAGACCGCCTTACGCGGATGTGACCCCGACCGCCACCGACCCGCTGCCGGAGGCCAAGCCGGTCACCCTGAAGCTGGGCGACCGCATCCTCAAGAACGGCTGTGAGGGCGCGGATGTGAAGGAGCTGCAGCTTGACCTCATCAAGCTGGGCTACGACTGTGGCAAGTGGGGCGCTGACGGCGACTTCGGCGACGCCACGGAGATGGCCGTGCGCCGGTTCCAGACGCAGGAAGACTTGACGCCGGACGGCGAGGCCGGGCCGGAGACCATCGCTGCGATCAACAAGGCATTGAAGAAATTGACCGTGCCCGTGGAGAATCCGAAGTATGTGCTGATCGTCGGCGGCAACTGCTACGTGCGCTCGGAGCCCTCCACGGCAGGGGAGAAACGCGGCATCGCCTACTGTGACGCCAAGCTGCCCTACGGCGGCCAGACGGCGGCCAATGGCTGGCTGAGCATCATCTACAAGGACAAGCTGGGCTGGGTGTCCAACAAATACGGAAGGCTGGTGGAGTAAATGGAACAGTTGACGTATCAGCAGATCATCGGCGCGGTGGCCGTCATCCTCGTGCTGCTGGGCGCGTACAACACCATCATGGGCGCGATCAAGACCCACCGTGAAGAAAAGCGCCTGCGGGATTCCCCCGTGGTCAAGCTGCAGGAACGGGTGGACCGTCACGACGAACTGCTGCAGAAGGACAAGGACAGGCTGGACGCCATGGAAACCCGGATGCAGGACATGGGGGAGCAGAGCACCATTATGCTGCGGGGCGTGCTGGCGCTGCTGTCCCACGAGATCAACGGCAACTCAACGGATAAATTGCGAGACAGCATGACGGAGATCAACGACTATCTGATACGGAGGAAATGACTATGGATTGGAAACAGAAGCTCACTTCCCGCAAATTCTGGGCCGCCGTGGTGAATTTCATCACTCAGCTGATGCTGGCCCTGAAGATGTCCGAGAACGAAGTCGCACAGGTCGCCGCCGTCATCATGGCGGGGGCGGGCGTCATCGCCTACATCGTTGGCGAGGGCATGGCGGACGCCGCCGGCGCTGCCGGGGACGTGTATGTCACCCAGGGCGAGATTTCCACGGAAACCGAACCGCCCGACCTTGATTCGCCTGTGGAATGATGCTATAATAGGTCAAACGACCTATAGGAGGATAACAGCATGGAGAGAAACGAACTCGACTTTGTGCCGCGCAGCGTATACGACGATGCCGTTGTCAGGGCCGCGCACCGGGAACATATTCATTGGGGCGCACACTTTGCTATGCTGATTGCGATCCTGCTGATTATCGGCGGTTTCATCTGGTATCTGAACCAGTATGAGTACGTGAGCAACGAGACGGTTACCGTTGACGGCGCTGACGGCGTGGCGAACTACGTCGGTAAGGACGGTAATATCTACAATGGCGAAAATAGTGGTAAAGCGGTCCCGCTCTCGAATCAAGAAGAACGGGAAGTCCAAGGGAACCCTTAGACGCAGGCGCAGGAAATAAGCCCCGGCATTTTGCCGGGGCTTTTGCGTTGGAAGGGGGCAGGATGAAAGAGTACACCAATTCGCAGATTGCCGCCGTCATTGACGAATATATCCACGACGAAAAGCATAGATATATCCTGAAGCGGCGATACTGCGACCACATTACATACGAACGGCTGGCTGAAGAAGTCCAGATGGACGACAGCACCGTGAAGCGAATCGTGCGGAAGCACGAATGGACAGTTTTCAAACACCTTTGAGATACCCGCGTGGGCTTCGGCCTGCGCGGGTCTTTTTTGTTTTTGGCGGCAGAAATGCCGCCTCTTTTTTTGTGCCCGAAAACGCCCCGAAATTGCGACCGAACATCCCCGCTGCCGCCCTGTCGATTATGTCCGAAAAATGGGACAATTCAGGCATGGAAATGTTACTGAAAACCCTTGAACAGATCGGCGTGGAACCCGCGACCATCGACGCCATACGCGACGCGGAGGACGTGGAGAACGCCCTGATCCTGCTGATGAATGATGACCGGCATGAATACGTGGATTGAATTTCAGAATAACCCGACAGGCCGACGGGTGGGCGACTGTGCCGTGCGGGCTGTGGCTGTGGCGCTCAACATCGATTGGGAACAGGCCTTTGCCATGCTGGCGAACAACGCCTTTCAGATGGGCGATTTGCCGTCCAGCGACAGCGTGTGGGGCAGCGTACTCAGGCAGCATGGGTTCTATCGCATGTCCATTCCGGATTCCTGCCCGGACTGTTATACAGCCAACGACTTCGCGCTCGACCACCCGCGCGGCGTGTATGTCCTGGGCTTCGGCGGGCACGCCGCCACCGTGAGGGACGGGCACATCTACGACGCGTGGGATTCATCGAATGAGATTCCTCAGTTTGTTTGGTATCGCAAGGAGGATTGACTATGGCCTATAACAACGGATTCCCGATGGGCTACCAGTATTACATGCCCCAATATCAGCCGGTACAAACCCCGTACATGCAGCAGCAGACGCAGCAGCAGCCCCAGGCCATGACCCCGCCAACCATCCATGCGGACATCATTCAGGTGGAAAGTGAAGCGGACGCCGAGCGCTATCCCATGGCGGCAAATCAGCCCCCGCAGATGTTCATGACGCGGGACGAGAGCACCATCATCATTAAGACCATGCTGGCGAACAATCAGCATGATTTGAAGGTGTATCCCTTGCGCCCTCCTGCGCCCCCTGCGCCGCCTGTAGACCTCGCGGCTTATGTCACCCGACAGGAACTCGACGAGCGGCTGGCGGCGCTCCTACGGCCCGCTCAGGCCGCCAAACAGCCCGCGAAAAAGGAGGCTGAGGAATAATGTCTTTCTTCGATTCACACAGGCAGACGGCCCAGCAGATGCCAGAGGATATGCAGCGTGACCTTGGCGGCATCAAGGCAAACCCGGTTTCCTTCCTTCACAGCCGGGGATATAACGTGCCCGACGGCATGACCGACCCGAAGCAGATAACCCAGCACCTTCTTCAGACTGGGCAGGTGGGTAGCGGGAGGCTGCAACAGGTTATGCGGATGATCGGGCGGTAAAAAAAGAAGCACCATCCGCAAGCGGACAGCGCTTTTTGTCGCCCTCTGGTCGAAGCAGAGAACGTCTTTCGGGGCTCATTCGGTGCGTGGTTGCGATCCCGCCCATTCGTAGCTCCCGGACTGGCAGGATGCCGAGACCTGCCGACATCACAATACCAGCGTGACGATGACGACGGCGGCCAACCCGTTCTGTCTCATCGGCACAAACCTATTATATCACATCTGACTTCATCCGTCAAGCGCGCAGACGGTTGATGAATAAATGAAAGGACTTTACATCCTATGGCTCTTACTGATGAATCCAACAACAACGGCTTCTTCATGCCCGTTGCGCCTGCCTATGGCGGCGGCTACGGCAACAATGGTGGCTTTTTCGGCGGCGATTGGGCCTGGATTCTGCTCCTGCTGCTGATCGGCGGCAATGGCTGGGGCATGGGCGGCTTCGGCATGGGCGGTATGATGTGGCCCATGATGATGGGCGGCATGAACGGCTTCGGTCTTGACTATCTGTATCCGTGGCTGAACAACTCCCAGCACATCTCTGACGGCTTCCGTGACCAGCAGCTCCAGTCCAGCGTGAACAGCCTGCAGAACAGCATCACGTCCGGCTTCGGCGACGTTCAGCTTGGCATCGCTGGCGTGAATCAGAACATCTGCCAGACCGGCAACGGCATTGTGAACGCCCTGAACAATGGCTTCAACGGCGCTGAGATTGCCGCAAACAATCGCCAGATGGCGAACATGCAGCAGGGGTTCGGCATCCAGACCTCCATGCTGCAGGGCTTCAACGGCGTCCAGGCTGGCCTTGCCGACGCGAAGTATGTTGAGGCTACCGAAGCGTGCGCGACTCGCACCGCGTCTGCCCAGAACACCCGCGACATCATCGACGCCCAGACCCGCGGCACCCAGGCGATCCTCGACAAGCTGTGCGCCCTGGAGCTGGACGGCGTGAAGGGCCAGCTCGCCCAGGCCCAGCGGGATAACGTGGCCCTGCAGAACCAGATCAACATGGCGAACATGCAGATCGGCTTCAATAACGAGACCGACGCCCTGTACAACCGCCTGAAGAACTGCCCCGTTCCCACTGTGCCCGTGTATGGCAACCAGCCCGTGTTCACCTGTGCCGGTCCGAGCTTCGGCAATACCGGCTGCGGCTGCGGCGCTATGGCGTAAGGAGGTAAACCATGGCTGAGTATGTTTATAACCCTGTGCAGCAAATTCTGCCGAACCAGAACGTGCTGCTTCAGGACAGTATTCCTTGCAATCGGGGCTATGTGATTCACCGCAACGGCTCCGGCATCCTTACTCTGCGTGGTTGTGTCAATGGTACCGGGTGCTTTGCCCGGTACCAGGTGACATTCAATGGCAACATCGCGGTTCCGTCTGATGGGACAGTCGGCCCGATCTCTGTTTCTCTCGCCATCGACGGCGAACCGATCCAGACGAGCAAGGCGATCTTCACCCCGGCAGCGGTTGCGGACGATCCGCCCACGGACAACAACTTCGGCAACGTGACCTCCACGGCCATCATCACCGTGCCCCGTGGCTGCTGCTACACCATTGCCGTGGAGAATACGTCTGCTGGCCTGACGGCGGCTGATCCGTCTCCCGCGATCCTTGTCAAAAACGCCAATCTGACCGTGACCCGCATAGCCTGACGGGAAGGAGGATAACATGGACTACATGAACGACCTGCACGAACTGTGCGAGACCATTTCCCGTGAGATCGGGGACGCGAACGAGAAGATTCGCGCCGCTGGCGGCAAGCTGTCCGGCGGGGACTATGATACCATCGACAAGCTGACCCACAGCCTGAAATCCATCAAGGCCACCATCGCCATGATGGAGGACGAGGATGGCTACAGCAACCGCGCCTATCCCATGGGTGGCAATCGTGCCTCCTACTTGTGGAATGGCGGCTCCTATGCCCGTGGCCGGGGGCGAAATGCCCGCCGGGACAGCATGGGCCGGTATTCCAACAATGGCGGCTATTCTCGCGATGGAGACCTTGTTGACCAGCTCCACGAACTGATGCAGGACGCGCCCAACGAGAACATCAAGCGCGAAATGCAGCGTCTCGCCGAGAAGATCGAGCAGCAGATGTGAGGTGAGTCCCCTTGATTACAGAGCATGACCTCGAACAGGCTATCGCCGAGTGTCAGGGGGAACGCAACCCCAACGCGAACACGTGTATCAAGCTGGCCGCATTCTACACCATCCGCAATGAACTGTTCGGGAGAACCGAACAGGTGAGCGAAACCCGGATGCCTGAGTATTCATACGCCGCCGCCCCGGAGCCTGTCGAAAACACCATCGACTACTACAGCGACACGGACTTCTCCAGGGCGATTGACGGACGGAACCAGGCGGACATCTGGCCCATCATCGATGAGCTGATGTCCACCATCCAGGTACTCATGCCCAGGCTGTACGACGGTGTCATGCGCAAGCTAAAAAACTAGTTCAAGCCCACCCCCGCGCGGGGTGGGTCTTTTGACCCAGATTTACCCTAACGCCGGCGCGTAAACTTGCGGGACAACACGTATATATTATAGAAGCAATTACGCACTGTTACGCACACTGACGCTGGCTTTTCGCCAAACCTTGAAATAATAATTAATGGTCAAATTCGAATAGCGGCCCGGAAATATCGCATTTCCAGGCCGTTTCAAATCTATTGACCCTAATTAATACCCTAAACAGGCTCTTTTTTCGCGTTTCTCAGGTATTCGGACATCCGCGCGGCGCCTTCTTTTCCGGCGTCCTCAGTATAGGTCGCGTACACGTCCAGCGTCATCTGCGATGTTTTATGCCCGAGGTTATGCTGTACGGTTTTCACGTCGATTCCGGCCCTCAGCGCTGCGACGGCATAGGAGTGCCGTAGATCGTGCGGATGAAGCTCCGGCTTACCTACGGCCGCTCCAACGGCCTTGACGGCCCTTTGTATAGACGTCCCGTTGTGCGGGTTCCCGTTGTCTAGGCGGAACACCAAGTCGGCGGTGATCTCATTGTCTTCCCATCCGCCGGCGGTGAGGCGTTGTTCGGCCTGGCGCTTGCGCTGCCGCTTCAAAACCTCGACGGCTTCCTCCGACAAATGGATAATACGACTTTCGCCATACTTCGGCGGTGCGACCTGTTTTAGATCATGCCGGACCGGGTGCAGCTGTCGTTCTACACGCATTATGCCCGCGTCCAGGTCGCAGTCTGCCCACCGTAGGCCGCGCATCTCGCCAACGCGCAACCCCGTATAGAACATCAGCAGCAGCTCATTGGGGTACGGCGAATCCTCCGCAGCCTTGACAAACGCTGGAATGTCGGCGCGGTCAATGATGGTGAATTGCGTCGGCGGCGTCCTCGGAACCTTGGCTCCGTCCGCCGGGTTTTCACGGATCAGCCCCGCGTCAATCGCGCATCCGAAAGAAGCGCCGAGTATCCGGGTATAGTTTTTTATCGTAACCGGCGCCAGCCCGTCCGCCTGGAGTGTATTCACAAAGCGCCGAACATGCAGTGGAAGGACGGCGGACAGCTTCAGTTTACCCAGCAGCGGGATAATTTTGTGATCTACAATGCACCTGTACTTTACCACCGTGCGCTCGGAGTTATGCGCCTGATAGTCACTCAGCCATATATCCATCCAATCCGCCACGGTCATCTTTGACGGTTCCCGCCAAACGCCTGTATCAATTTCGTGCAGTTGCCCGCGCAGCTTGCGCGTGACCTCTGCCTCCGTCTTCCCGTAGACGGATTTTTGTTTGCCGTCCGGCGTGGAATACCGGCCCTCCCAACGGCCATCGGCGCGCTGGCGCACGGACCCCATGCCGTTACTCGCCCGGCTTTTCTTTTTGGCCATAATACCCCTCCTATGAAAAGAGGGCGCGGTGTGCGCCCATCTGTCAAAAACCGAGCTTCGGCTTGCCCTGGTACGGCGTGAAGATCATGTCGCATTCATCAATCACGATATACGCGCCTTCCTGGACATCCAGGTCAACCTCGGTAAGGTTCGGCAGCGCGTCTGACCCTTCCAGCTTGATCATTTCCCTGTAATACGGTTTATCATACACATACTCAATGTCTTTTCCTAATTCGTCAAGCTGAACACCATAGGCGACAGTGCCCCATTCCATTTCCTGACCCGGCGCAACTTTGATTGTCCAGTGCCCAACGGGAATATCCTCACCGACGACCCACACGCCCATCGGGACGGTAACTTCCTTCACAGGCTCCGCCTGGGACTCACCGCCGGCGGCGCGATTGTCCAGCTCCGCCTCCGCTTCGGCTATGGCCATCGTGATCTGTTGGTCCGTCATACTCCCCCAGTCGATACCGCTTGCACATGCCGCCCCGGCGACCATCATCAGCGCCACGATCAGCGCCAGCAGTTTCTTCATCAATACCACTCCCATCTATTATACTCCAGTTTCAGATACGGGTCGCCCTTCCAATTGTCCAGCTTTTCCTGCTGAATCTGCATCTCCACCTTGTCATGCCGCTTGCCCGGCCTCGGCAAATCCCGCGCCTTCATCAGCTTCAGCCCGCGCGTGCGGCCTTCCACCTCCCGTATATCCTTGTCGTTGTGCAGGTCGTCATTCCGCCAGTGATCAAACTCGTGTTCTGCCGCGTCCATCTGGCCGTTGTGGCCCCACTTCGCGTTGATGTACACGTCCACATGCCCGTCCGGGCACTCGCTCATAAACCCGCCCACGCTCTCCGGGAGGTCAACAAGGCGGATTGAGTAATCGTCGGGAAGTTCTTTCATGCCGGATCATCTCCATCGTAAAAGTCGGGATTGGTGGCGCGGAGCGCGTCCACCAGGGCCATCACCTGCTTAACGTCCTTCGCCGTGCCGTTCTTTGCCAGTTTCAGGAGGGCCTGACGGTCAGGATCACGGCGGGCCGCCTCGCGGAGTTCCCAGAGTTCGCGGTCTTCGTCGGTGACACTGCCGGGAATAGCATCCGGCATAGGTACGAGTCCTTTAACCACCTTCCAATCAACCCCGAAAAACTCTGCGACTTTCTGTAATCGTTCACCGGAAGGGTCTTTCTTCTTATTTACCCATTCGCTGACTGTAGGCTGAGAAACCCCCACGGCTATGTGCAATTCCTTTTGCGCCTTGCCCGTGTATTCGAGAAGCTCCTTAACCATGTTCATATTATACCCTCCCCTCCATATAGCTATTATATAGCTAATCTGTAACATTTGCAACGCTAATTTAATGACTAATTATAGCTATACATGGTTGACAAGTGGCTATATTTAGCTATAATTGGACATGTGAGGAGGTGAGCAACAAGATGACCGCGATTGAAAAAATCCGGCGTGAAAAAGGCATCACACAAGCAGAGCTTGCGAGGGCGGCGAACGTATCTCAGCCATTTATCCATGACCTGGAGCGAGGGAATCGAGGCGCGAAACAGGATACGCTAATCCGTATCGCCGCCGCCCTGGACTGCACCATCGACGACCTGCTGAACGACGTGTCGAACGATTGACGTTCTTTCGACAGGCCGCCGGCCATACAACATGTCATACCGACAGAAAGGAGGATAGCAAGTGAACAAGGACAACCTGACCGATATGGAAGTTGAGCTGGAGATCGAGCAGCTGAGAAACTCGGAAGCCGTGAAACTGGCCCGGGCGGAGCAGCGGCACAAGTACCGGCAGCGGCAGCGCCTGTACACTCTGCGCTGGTTGGAAAAGCGCGGGCAGGAACTGATGAAGCTGGGCATCAGCGAGAATGATTTCAGGGACATGGACGCCGAAGACGAACCGGCATAATCAAAACATACGAAAGAAGGTGCTCAGATGGGATTCATAATCCTTGGGTGCGCAGTAATCAGCGGACTGGTAACGCTGGCCGCGCTGGCGATGATACTTGACCACATCGAAACCACGGGCAAGAAACCGTGGGACGACTGAAAGGAGGGAACCCCATGACCCGGCAGGAATGCGAAGCGAAGCTGCTCTCGCTGGCGGAACAGATGCGCGCGGTGTACATGGCGTACAACCCGGCGGGCGATTTCATGAGCGTAATCATGGAAGCCAACGGCTACATCTGCGTGGATGATACGTTTTTCACCAGAGATCGGCAGATCGTGCGCGATGTCCACGGTAACATCTTCAAAACGGTCGACGTGACCAAGTACGCCGACGGCCACATCCGCGGCGCTGCCCGCAGCACGACGTAGCACAGGAGGCAACCATGAGGATGACAGTGCCTATTGAGGTGCAGGTTCCCACGCCCACGATCAACATCACGCTGCCCAGCAGCATCCCGCTGATGTGCGACGGGGACGAGGCGGCCCGCATCTTCGGCATAAGCCGGCGCACCCTGGAGCAGATGCAGAAAACCCACCCGGATTTCCCCGTCAAGCGCGTGGGGCGCAGCGTCAACTACCTTGTTCCCGACCTGTACGCCTGGTTCCGGGACTACCCCGACCGGAAGATTCCGGTGGAATAAAAGCGCCGCCACGGTGGGAAGAACCGCGACGGCAGAGGATGACAGCGATGGAAAACTGTCACTTGTATTGTACCACAGAAAGGAGCGACTGTCAATGATGGACAAGCCCGTACAGACGCAGGTCACCGACGGCAACAGCGCCGACAACCTGCTCGAAGCGCTGGAAAACGCCCTGTACAGCATCCGCGACGCCATGGATGAACTGAAGGGCTACGCGGAGCTTCAGGATTTCTTCAACACTCTGGACGACCTTCACGATGAAATGCAGCCCGCCTACGATCAGTACATGCGCGACGTCGAAACCGCACAGGCGGAGCTGGTGGCAGAGCTGACCCGCGAATACTACAGGAGCGTGATGTGATGACCCGTGAAGAACAGGCCCACGTGGACAACGCCTACGCCAACGTTTACGCGGCCATGAATGAGCTGGCCCAGGTTTTCAACAAGGACAAGTATTTGATTCAGATTCAGAGCGCCCTCTACAAGATGGAGGATATGCTCTACCAGTACGCCACGGACCCGGAAAAAAGGAGGGCGAACCTTGGATAACCTGCGATTATATAACCAGGGGCGGACCGTTCCTGCGAACGCCCAGAAGAAATTCAGCAACGGTCGCTTCAGCGGCACCGACATCAACCCCATGTGGCGCATCAAGAAGCTGACCGAGATGTTCGGCCCCGCCGGCATCGGCTGGTACACCGAGACCACCCGACAGGAAGTAATTCCCGCCGACGATGGCAACGTCATGGTATTCGTCGACATCAACCTCTATGTCAAGGACGGCGATGCCTGGTCGAAGCCCATCTTTGGCACCGGCGGCAACACCCTGAAGGTGAAGGGCAAGGGCGATGACGACGGCTTCAAGAAGGCCTACACCGACGCGCTGAGCATCGCGTGCAAGGCGCTGGGCATCGGCGCCGACATCTGGTACAGCGCCGACGCGAACGTGAACGCCGACTATTCGAGCAAATACGCCGGCTTGTACACAGACGCCGAGATTGCCCCTCAGAGCGCCCCCGCTCCCGCCCCCGTCCGAGAATCCACCCGGCCCGCGAAACCCGCAGACAGGCCCGTTTCCGGCGGCCAGAGCGCCACGGAAGAACAGAAAGCCTACATCCGCTCCAAGTCCAGCGACGCCGACTACATGGACATCATGTCCGAGTTCGGCGCGGACCTTGAAAACCTGAGCGAAGCGGACGCCCGGCGCGTGATCGGCGAGATCGACCGGAACAACACCGCCGCCCCCACCTGTACCCGCTGCCACAACGCCGTCACCGACGCGGTACTCCCGGACGGCTCCACCATGACCGCGGCGGAGGTGATTGGCAAAAGCAAGGCCACGTATGGCGCGGTATACTGCTGGAATTGCGCCAAGGCGCTGAAGCGGGCCAGCAGAAAGCGGGAAACGGAAAATGGAGCTCGTTGATCGTATTCGGGGCAAAATCACCAACTTCGATGAGCGCCGGGGCGTGGTGACCATCGAAGTGCCCTACGACAATTTCCCAAGGATGTGCCGGCGGGAATACAAAGAGGTTGAAGTGACGTTCATCGATTCCCGCCCCCTGTCCGACAAGCAGCGCCGCTGCTGCTACGCCATGATCCGCGCCATCGCCGACTACAGCGGCGACGACACCACCAGCGTCAAAGAGTTCACCAAGCTGGAATTCTGGAAGGATGAGCTGTACGACACCGCCGACACGCTGTTTTCCCTGGCGTCCGCGCCCATGAGCATTGTGGCCGGTTTCCAGAAGTGGCTCGCCCGCTTCATCGTGGCCCACGACATCCCGACCAAGCGTCCCATGCTGGACTACATCGACGATACCGGCGATTATGTCTACGCCTGCCTGGTTAACAAGAAGTGCCCGATATGCGGCAGGAAGGCCGACCTTCACCATTACGATAATATCGGGATGGGCAGGAATAGGGGCACTATCATTCATGAGGGGATGGAAGTGCTTCCGCTATGTAGAGAGCATCATACTGAGGTACATACCATCGGGCGTGATACCTTCATGAAGAAATACCATCTTGGGAGCGGCATCATATGTGATAAGACCATCTGCCGCATCTACAAACTGAAGGGAGGCAAACCCGCGTGAATATCGGACTGCGCACCATCGCCGTTATCCTATTGTTCGCCGCGCTGCTGGCCGTCGGCTCCGTCCGCGCCGCCGAGCGCGAGCAGCAGCGCCGCCTCAGCTACTGGAAGATCGCCACGCCCTGCTTCGACAACGCCGGGAAGTGGTACACCATGACCTATACACAGGAGGATTGACATGAACAAGATCATCATCACCGGCCGCCTGGTGAAAGACCCCGAGGCACGCACCACCCAGAGCGGCATTTCCCAGTCCACCTTTGACGTGGCCGTGCAGCGCCGCTTCAAGAACGCCGACGGCAACCGGGACGCCGATTTCCTCACCGTCGTGGCCTGGCGCCAGTCCGCCGACTTCTGCAACAAGTACCTGAAGAAGGGCCAGAAGATCGCCGTCGAGGGCAGCGTCCAGAAGCGCAGCTACACCGCCCAGGATGGCAGCAAGCGCTACGTCACCGAGATCGTGGCCGACAACGTGGAATCCCTGGAAAGCCCCAATCGGAACACCGCCCCCGCCGCCAACACTTTCGAAGAGGTGGACGATGACGATGAACTTCCGTTCAAATAATGGGAGGAATAAGCGATGGATTTGAAACCGTGCCCATTCTGCGCGGGCGATGCAAACTGGCAATATGGACATTCGCGTCACGGTTATTATGGATTAGTCAAATGCGGTGATTGCGGAGCGTCAACAAAACTTGTTTCAATCCCGGACGATCTTTGCAAAGGCACCGATTTTATGGAGCACGATGATTTCTGGGAATCAAAGCCGTTTCAGACAGCCACCCGCCTTTGGAATAGCAGGCGCAGGCGTAAAAAGGAGGCAGATTGATGTTTCATATGTTCGATACAGAGATCGCCACGCGCTACGGCGTCAACGCGGCGGTGCTTTTCCAGAATATCGCGTTCTGGTGCAATCACAGCCGTGCGAACGGAACAAACTTCCACGATGGCCTTTACTGGACATACAACAGCGTCAAGGCGTTTCAAGAGTTGTTCCCCTACCTCGGGAAAAGCCAGATTTCAAGCGCGTTGCAGAAGTTGCTGGATGAAGGGTTGATCGTCAAGGGCAACTATAACAAGGTTGCCTATGACAGAACGGCGTGGTACGCGGTGACTGAGCTGGGCGATACCATGTTCCGAAAACCGATAAATGCAAATGTTGAAAATCAGCGTTTCGATTTATCAAAAATCGGAAATGGAAATAACGAAAACCGTGAACCAATACCTTATATAAACCCTGATAAAAAACAAGATATAAACACTAAGCGCAAACGCGCTGAAAGTGTGAACCTTCCGGGTTTCGATGATTTCTGGGATATTTACCCTCGCAAGGTAGTAAAACAGAACGCGAAAAAGGCATGGGATAAGTTGTCGCCGGATGATGGTATTCAACAGGCTATTCTTTCAGATGTCCGTCGTCGTATAAACGGCGAATGGAAGGACAAGGAAGAAAGGTATATTCCTCACCCTGCAACTTATCTCAATCAGAGGCGTTGGGAAGATGAACAGCCCGAACCGCAGAACTACGCCCCGGCGTATAAAGACCTTCCCCGCGAAGAACAGGATCGCAGACAGCGTGCGTTTGAAGACGAATACTGGGCGAAGAAAAAAGCAGGGATGATATGATCTCGCATTACGAATCCGAGCAGAGCGTGCTGGGTGCCATGTTCCGCAGTAAGACGGCGGTGGACAAGGCCATCGAAAATCTAACGCCGGAGGATTTCGCGGACCCGGCACACCGGGAGATATTCTCCGCCATGATGTCTGTGGCGTTCGCTCGGGATGTGGTTGACCTGACAACGGTGGACGCGGAGCTTACCCGGCGCGGAAAGCTCGACGCCATCGGCGGTCCGGACAAGCTGATCACCACGATGCAATCGGTACCCAGCGCGGCAAGCGTGGACGCATACATCAACATCGTGCTGGAAAAGGCCAACCTGCGCCGGCTTCAGGCCATCGCGGAGAGCATCAATCGCAAGACCAGGGCGGAGCAGATGACCGCCGACTCAATCATCGAACTTGTAGAGGGCGCATGCAATGACATCACGGCCCGCGCCCAGCAGCATGACAAGGGCTGGATAACCGGGGGTGATGTATCGCTGATGGCCTACGAGGCAGCGGAGAAGAAGGAAACACATATCCCGACAGGCTTTGCCGAGTTGGATGAGTATATGTGCGGCGGCCTGGTTAAGCCGGAGCTGACGATCGTGGGCGCTCGACCGGGCAAGGGCAAAAGCGCGTTCCTGCTTGCAGCTTCCATGCATGCGGCCAGGGCAGGTTTCCACGTCGGATACATCAGCCTGGAAATGAGCTCCATCCAACTGGGCCAGAGGATGCTGGCGGCCACTTCGATGGTGAGCATCACCCGACAGCGCACGGGCCAGATGAACGACGCGGACTGGGAGCGCATGAGCAACGGCATCCTGGAAGTACAACAGAGCGGTATCGGCGACAGGCTGCACATCTATGAAGGGTACGGGCTGACCATCGAGCGCCTGTGCAACATCGCCCGCCACGCGGTCAAGCGCGGAGAACTGGACATGCTGGTGCTGGACTACATACAGCTGATCCGGACAGCCGAGAAGGTGAACAGCGATGTGGAGCGGCTGGGCCATATCAGCAAGGGCCTGAAGCAGCTGGCGCTGGCGCTGAACATCCCCATCCTCACCGCCGCGCAGGTCCGCCGGCAGAGCCAGGACGACAGCAAAAAGGGAGGGAGGGCGCCCACGCTGGACGAACTGCGTGGCAGCGGCGACCTGGAACAGGATGCGGACAACGTGCTACTGATCCACAGCCCCGACAACCCGGACGACCCCACACTCAGGCGCATCGACCACAAACACGCGGGCATATGGGAGCGCGCGCAGAACGCGGCAGGAAACGCATTTACGGTGGAGATCGCCAAGCAGCGACAGGGCCAGACGGCCCGGACATGGTGCATTTTCAAGCCCATGAATATGAGGTTTTACGATGATCCTATTGGTTGAAACACAGAACGGTGTTGAAAGTTTCAAAATCAAAAACAGCCTAAATGCTGTGGAGATTCTGCGAAAACTGACCCACGCAGGAAAGACATGCTACAAATGGGAGGTGATGGAATGATTCTGACTTGGCTGCGGCAGGGCATGGCCTACGGCATCATGGCCGTCGGCTGGGTGCTCGCCTTCGGCGTAGGCGTCGTGGTGCTGCTGTTCATCGCCTCGGCCCTCGTTGCCCTCGGCGACTTCCTCAACGACCGCGATAATCAGAATAAAGGTGGCAAGATCACATGACCTATGAACAATTCCTCGAAGGCAAGATCGACATTGCCCCGGATACCGGCTTCGAAGCTGACCCTGGCGCGTTGAACGCAGCCCTGCTCCCACATCAGCGGGACGCCGTTATCTGGGCCTTGAAGGGCGGCCGCCGGGCGCTGTTTGAATCTTTCGGCCTCGGAAAGACCGTCCAGCAGCTCGAATGGGCGCGGATGGTCACCACAAAGACCGGCAGCCGCGCCCTCATCATCCTGCCCCTCGGCGTGAAGCAGGAATTTCAATTGGACGCCGTGCGCCTCCTCGGTTGGCCCGCGTCCCCGCCCTACGTGAGAACCGACGCGGAGGCCGCCGCCACAGATGCGACAATCCTGCTCACCAACTATGAGCGCGTCCGTGACGGCGACATCAATCCTGCCCAATTCAGCGCCGTCAGCCTGGATGAAGCATCATGCCTCCGATCCTTCGGCAGCAAGACCTACCAGCAGTTCCTCAAAATCCTGAAGGGCATCCCCTTCAAGCTGGTATGCACCGCCACGCCGTCACCGAACCGGTACAAAGAGCTCATCCACTACGCCGGCTACCTGGAGATCATGGACACCGGCCAGGCGCTGACCCGCTACTTCCAGCGCGACAGCACCAAGGCCAACAACCTGACGCTGTATCCCCACCGCGAGCGCGATTTCTGGCTATGGGTAAGCAGCTGGGCGCTCTTCATCGAAAAGCCATCCGACCTCGGCTACGACGACACCGGCTACGACCTTCCGGAAATGGATGTGCGCTGGCACTGTCTCTCCGTGGACAACACCACCGCCGGAGCGGACAAGCACGGTCAGATGAAGCTGATCCGGGACGCTGCCTTCTCCCTTCAGGACGCCGCACGGGAAAAGCGCGACAGCATCCCGGCGCGTGTGGATAAGATGGTGGAGATTGTGGACAGCGACCCCGACGCCCACTTCATACTCTGGCACGACCTCGAATCCGAGCGCCACGCCATCAAAAAGGCCATCCCAGGCGCCGTCGAGGTCTACGGCTCCCAGGACTACGACGAACGCGAAAAGCGCGTTATCGATTTCAGCGACGGGAAAATCCGCCTGCTCGCCACGAAGAAGAGCATCTCCGGCCAGGGCTGCAACTTCCAGCGTCACTGTCACCGGGCCATCTTCCTCGGCATCGACTACGAATTTAACGACTTTATCCAAGCCATCCACCGCATTTACCGCTTTCTTCAGACGGAAAAGGTGATCATCGACATCATCTACACCGAAAGCGAGGCGGAAATCAAGAAGGTTCTGCTCCACAAGTGGAAGCAGCACGACGACATGGTTATGAAGATGACCGACATTGTCAAAAAATACGGTATGCAGAACAAGGCGCGCTTCAACGACATGCGCCGGACGATAGGATGTGATCGCGTGGAAGTAAAGGGCGACAACTACACCGCCGTCAACAATGACTGCGTTGAGGAACTCAAAACCATGCCGGACAATTCCGTGGACGAAATCATCACGTCCATCCCCTTCGGCAATCACTACGAATACACCCCCAGCTACAACGACTTCGGCCACAACCCCGACACGGATAAGTTCTTCGAACAGATGGACTTCCTCACCCCCAACCTCCTCCGCGTGCTGAAGCCTGGCCGCGTCTACTGCTGCCACGTCAAGGACCGCGTGCTCTTCGGAAACGCCACCGGCACCGGAATGCCGACGCTCGAACCCTTCCACGCGCTCACCATCATGCATTGTATGAAGCATGGGTTCCAGTTCTTTGGCATGATTACCGTCGTGACCGACGTCGTCCGTGAAAACAACCAGACCTACCGCTTAGGCTGGTCGGAATGCTGCAAGGACGGTTCCAAGATGGGCGTCGGCTGCCCGGAATACATCCTGTTGTTCCGAAAGCTCCCCACGGACACGTCGAAGGCCTACGCGGACGAACCCGTGTCCCGGTCGAAGACCGACTACACACGCGCCCAGTGGCAGATCGACGCCCATGCATTCTGGCGCTCCTCCGGCGACCGCCTCATGACGAAGGAAGAGCTTCAGGAAATCCCCACCGCGCAGATGGAAAAGGTCTACCGCCAGTACAGCCGGGGCACCGTCTACAGCTACGCAGACCACGTCGCCCTCGCCAAGAAACTGGACGAAGAAAACCGTCTCCCCGCCACCTTCATGGTGGTGGCCCCCGGCAGCTGGACCGACACCGTCTGGGACGACATCAACAGAATGCGGACATACAACACCACCCAGTCCCAGCGGCGGCAGCAGATGCACGTCTGCCCGCTGCAGATCGACATCGTCGACCGCCTGATCGACCGCTACAGCAACCCCGGCGACACCATCCTCGACCCCTTCGGCGGCATCATGACCGTGCCCACAGAATCCGTCAAGCGCGGGCGCTACGGCATCGGCGTCGAACTGAACCCCGACTATTTCCGGGACGGCGTCGGCTACCTGCAGGCGGCGGACGCCCAGCGTGGAATGCCCACCCTGTTCGACTTCATCAAGGAGGCGTGACCGCCATTCGAAGGACAGCATCGCCCACCGAGGCCCAGGAACAGCGCGCCCTGTTCGAATGGGCCGCGTGGGCCAGCGCCAGATACCCGGCGCTGAACCTTCTTTACCACATCCCAAACGGCGGCAGCAGAAACCCCGCCGAGGCCCGACACCTGAAGGATCAGGGCGTGAAGCCTGGCGTGCCGGATATCTGCCTGCCTGTCCCCAACAAAATTTACCACGCGCTGTACATCGAACTGAAGCGGAGGAAGGGGGGAAGGACCAGCGATGCACAGCGCCAGTGGATCGCCGACCTCAACGGTTACGGAAACCGCGCCGTGGTCTGTAACGGCTGGGAAGAAGCCCGAGATGTGATACTCGATTACTTACGACATTGATAAGGAGGATGAACACGATGGAGAATTTCAAAATCGACCCAGAGTTTCAGAACAAAATCCCGCCCATCGGAGAGGACGAGTTCAATCAGCTGCGCGAAAACATCCTCGCGGCAGGCGAAGTGTACGAGCCGCTCGTAGTGTGGAACGGCGTTCTGGTGGACGGCCACAACCGCTGGAAGGTAATCCGGGAGAACCCGTCCATCAAATACACGGTCCGAGAAATGTCATTCCCGGATAAGTGGGCAGCGTTCGAATGGATGTACAAGAATCAGCTAGGCCGGAGGAACCTGACCGACGAACAGCGGACGTACACCATTGGGAAGATGTATGAGGCGCGGAAGAACACGCAGGGTGGGGACAGACGCTCAGAGGAATTTTCAAATGCCCACGATGGGCATTTGAAACCTCACGTAGTGACTACTGATAAAACATCTCACGGCGTTTCTGGAGAAATTGCCGTAGAGCTCAACATTGGGCGGAATACGGTACGCCGTGCGGAACACTTCGCCAAAGGTGTTGATGCTCTTCGAGAGATAAACCCCAACGCCGCTGATAAGGTATTGAGCGGTAGAGCGAAGGTAACGCGAACCGCCGTGGCTGGACTGGCAAAGATGGAACGGGATGAAGTGGAGCATGCAGCAGACGCGATAATGGCCGGCATGCTGATACCGGCCACCAAGCCCAGCGTGCCGAAACCTCCGGCAGAGGAACCCGCTCCCGCCTATGGCATCGACGGCCTGATCGAGATTGTCGAGGTCAACGGCAAGAAATATGTGTCAATGCTGGAAACGTCCATCCGGACGCGACAGTTTGTGATAGATGGTGAAGAAGCAAAGAACCGACTGAAGGACACGATCGCCGAGATCATCGTGGAAATCGAGAAAGTGAGGGAAGCACTGTGAGCAGGATTTTCAAGGATGGACAGATGCAGGAAATGATGCTGAACACAAAGGACCTGATCGTCAACAGCAAGGCCCAGCGGGAGCTGCAGCCCTGGAAGGTGAAGAAGATCGTCAAGGAGTTTAACCCCTTGCTGGTCAACCCGATTAAGGTCAGCTTCCGGAACGGGAAGTACTACGTGTTCGACGGCCAGCACACCCGGGAAGTGCTGAAGGTGGTCAACGGCGGCGATTGCCCCGTGCGCTGCGTGGTTTACTACGGATTGACCGAGGCCGACGAAGCGGAGCTGTTCGTCCAGCAGACGGGCGTCAGCACCAGGGTGACAGCGGCTGACAAGATGCGCGTCCGCTACAACTACGGCGGTGAGACGGAGCGCGACATGGTACGCGCCGCCGAGTTGGCCGGCGTCCGTGTGGACTTCACCGGCGGCGAGGCCAGCAACAAGTGCACCGCTGTCAAGACGCTGATGGACTGCTATACGATTCTCGACCGGAAAGCCTTTATCGATATGCTGGTCATCATCCGCGAAGCCTGGGACGGCGTACCCGGCAGCTTCAGTAAGGAAGTGCTGAAGGGCATGACCAAATTCTTTGAAACCTATTACAAGGAGTTCAAAGAGAAGGATCTGGTTTCCTCCCTTTCCAGAATTCGCCCTGCGACCATTGCCCGCGAAGGGCGCGGAGCGCTGGGTGCCAGGAACGGCACATCCTACGCCCGATTCATCCTGAGCGTGTACAACAACGGCCGGCGCACCCGCCGCCTCGACGACCGCCTGTAAACTGAAAGGAGGCTCACCGATGGAAACTGCCACAACCACCATGGAACAGGAACTCGAGCGGTCCGCGGCTATCATGATCCGCGCCGCGGAAGCCCTGACCATTGCCACCCACGACGATTACGACCGTGGCACCGCCATCCTGAAGGACATCAAGGCCCGCGTGAAGGCCGTGAAGGACTACTGGAAGGAACCCAAGGCCGCCGCCCAGGCCGCCCACAAGGCGTTGTGCGCCCGTGAGGCCCAGATGCTGAAGCCCCTGGAGGATGCCGAGACCACCGTGAAGCGTGCCATGCTGGCCTACGACACCGAGGTGAAGCGCCGCCGCCGGGAAGCCGAGGAGGCCGCCCGGAAGGCCCGTGAAGCGGAGGTCGCGCGCCTGGAGGCCATCGCCGCCCAGGCAGACGCCCAGGGCGATATCGACGCCGCCGAGGTCATGCGCGACATGGCCGAGGACGTCCCCATCGGCGACATCGCCGCCCCCACAGCCCCCACGGCCAGGGGCGCCTCCGTGCGAACCGTCTGGAAGGCACGCGTGACCGACCCGAAGGCGGTGCCTGCCTACCACGACGGCGTTGAGCTGCGGTCCATCAACATGTCCGCCCTCAACAGCATCGCCCGCTATTCGAAGGGACAGGCTACTATCCCCGGTGTCGAGTTCTACGAGGAATCCACCCTCGCCGTGAGGGCCTGACCGTGCCGCGCACGGACCCGCCCTGCCGCCATTGCGAAGCCCGTTCCCCGGTATGCCACGCCACCTGCGAGGCCTACCGGGACTGGGCGACCGCCCTTCAGCGTGAAAAGCGTGAAACCTGGGAAAGCGCCAGCGGCAGGCGCGAGGCGGCAGAGCGCCAGATCGACGCCTGCATTGCCGTGAAACGCAGGAAACACCGCTACGGAAGATAGGAGAAAACCCATGATCAAATCCTTTGAAACCCAGCGCGTCCACAACGCGATGATCGACCAGCTCGTTCAGCAGGAGGTCATACGCATCCTCTCCGACAGGGAAACCGCCGAGGCCCGCCGGGAGGAACACTACAAGCGGCAGATCAAGCAGCTTCGCGCTGAAAACGCGGAATACCGCCGTCGGGAAGCCGAGCGCTGCCACGTCACCGCCGCCGGCATCATCAAGCACGCGCTCCACCGCCTGAGCGACACCGCCCTTGCCCGCGCCGCCTGGGCGCTCATCGGCTACCTCATCCTGGGCGCGGACGCCCTGCGCCAGCGCATGGGGGTGTGACCGTGATCCGCGAAACCACCCGCATCACCTGGAATCCCGACCTTGAAATCTATCAGTGCGAGAAGTGCGGGAAGATCATGCACTATAACTTCGGGTTCAGGTATTGCCCATATTGCAGGCGACGCATTGCCCAAAGATCGGAGGTGAGATAATGTCCGCCACATCTCCCGAGGCAAAGGAACGCAACAGGGCTTTACGCCGGGAAGCATATCAATGGTACAAGAGTAAAGGAATTTGTGTTTACTGTCGCACCGCCTATGCCGAACCTGGGCGCGTGTACTGCAAGGCATGTACTGTACGGCAAAAAGCATTGCGCGACCGTAAAGACCCAGGCTGTGAAAAGCGCTACGCCTATAACCGCGAACGCAGGGCCGCGCTGATCGAAAAGGGCCTGTGTATCTGGTGCGGCAAACGCAAACCTGTTCCGGGACAACGCATGTGTCCGACATGCCGCGACAAAGACAGGGAGAGCAAGCAGAAATACGAGATCATCCAGCGCCTCAAGCGTGAGGCAGACAAGGCGAGGGAGGCGAGCGCGACGTGGAAAGGCTGATCGAACTCTGCTGCGCCACCTGCGAGTACCACATCCCTGGCGCGGACGGCCAGTACATCTGTGCGTATGACAGCAACTGGGTGACGGCGGACTGGTTCTGCCGACATTGGGAACATAAGGAGGATGAAAATGAGCTATGATCTGAGAATCGGCGTGCGTGTACACGGTACGGACATCATCGCCGTGATTGACGAACCGGAGCTGAGCAGCCCCACCTACAACCTCGGAAAGATGTTTCGTGCCTGCACGGGCTGGGATTTTCACCAGGGCGAGTGGTACAACGCCGCCGAAGTATTGCCGAAGATCGAGCACGGCATCAAGGAGCTGCACCTGAACCGGGAGACCTATAAGCAGTACGACGCCCCGAACGGCTGGGGCACCACGTCAAGCGCCCTGGAAGCGCTGAAGAGCCTGCGAGACTGCATCTATGGCAATGTTGCCGGGGATAACAGTTGGCAAGCCGTGCCGCTTGAACACCTGTATGTGTGCTGGTAGGAGGTGAAACACGATGCTTGATCGGGAGAAAGTCATTAAAGGGCTGGAGTGCTACATCGGCGGGTTTTCCGGAGAGGAGAATTGCGAGCAGTGCCAATACAGACCGCACATAGACGGCTGCAAAGCCGGTGCGATAATGGATGCCCTCGCGCTGCTGAAAGCGCAGGAGCCGGTGAAGCCAAAGAAGAAGTCGTTTCTTGTCAGTGGGCCGGACGATTACACAAGCACACCGGCTATGACTGTATGCGGTGCTTGTGACGCGTGGTTGCTGACAGTGGCACCTAGGGCAAAGTATTGCCCACAATGTGGAAGGGCGGTGAAGTGGGAATGATTCAGATTGACATGCCGATGCCTGATAATTGTTTGGAATGCAGGTTTAATACAAGCGAGTTTGGGTATTGCAACGCCATGCCTGTTGAATTTGTTGGACAAGTAAGTGATTTTGAAGAAGATGGCAAGCCGGAGTGGTGCCCATTGAAAGCGCAGGAGCCGAGGGAACCTGTAGTGGATATAGACACATGGAAGTGTGGGAAATGCGGACATACGTTGGAGCATCAGGAATTACTTGGCGACAACGTTCTATTTCACGAGCAGTATAACTACTGCCCAGAGTGCGGACAGGCGGTGAAGTGGGAATGAAAGGTTATATTGACAAGAATGGGAATGATAGAGCGCCGTGCGATTCCTGCAAGCATAAGGACAAAATGACCATAAGTGCCCCTTGTTATAACTGCATTTCTGTCATCGATCTTGCGCTCCACAAACTTAATAGTGAAACAGAGTTTGCAGCCTATGAAGAAGCGGGCGAACAGAGGGAGGAGACACCGTGGAATTGAGCAAGGATGACCTGATTTCAAGAGCGGCGGCGTGTAACGCTATCAGTAAGATGATTCATGAATACCGCGAAAATGGTGAAGATGCCACTGCGGACGGAATGATTCTCGCAATGCGATATGGCATTAAACGGTTGCCCACAGTGGACGCTGTGCCGGTGGTACATGGGCGGTGGGTTATCATTCCAGGCTCCATATGGCCCATCGGGGATTGTTCGGTGTGTGGTGAGCAGCACATCGGTACCAATTCCGCAAAATACTGCCCGAACTGCGGCGCACGAATGGACGGTGAAGCGGATGCCTAAAATCTTCTGCGCCGCCATGGACTGCGAGTTCAACGGCGATGACGGCAAATGCCATGCGAAGGAAGTTGCCCTGTCTGACCATAGCATTATGACGCTGTGGGAGGGGCGGCAGCGATATCAGAAGTGCAAGACGTACCAGAAATCACAGGCGGTGACGGAGATGGAACAATTCTTCGCAAAGGCCGTTGCGGAGGCAAAGGAGAAGTGGATGAAGGAGGACGAGCATGGGAACCGTAACCATCCTTGAAATGACAACCCGCCAGCCCATCACCCTGATCGGGCAGATGGCCGGGGTGTGCTGGGGAGCGGACACGTCCGACCCCGCGAAGAACTACCGGCGCGGCTGGGACTGCATCGAGAGCGGCCACGGACGCACAATGGAGTTTCCCGACGTTTACATGATACTAGACGGCTACAGCGCAAGGGTGATCCGCGAGTGGTACACCCACATTGGCGGGATGCCGACGCGGCTGCAAGCGTCCACGCGGTACATTGACTACACCGACTTCGACTATGTTGTGCCGCCCTCCATCAATGGCAGTGGGGCGTTGGAATCCATCTATGCGGAGGCAATGGGTGACATCATGCAGGCCGTACAGGACTTGGAGAAATTCGGTATCCCCCGCGAGGACGCCGCCCTGCTGCTGCCGCTGGGAATGACCACCCGCATTGTGGACAAGCGGAACCTGCGGAACCTGATCGACATGTCACGCCAGAGGATGTGCAACCGGGCGTATTGGGAGTTTCGGGAGCTGTTCCGGGACATCTGCATCGCCCTGACCAATTACAGCGAGGAATGGGGCAGGATCGTCAACACGCAGTTTCACGCAAAATGCGCTGAGACGCGGACATGCCCGGAGAAGCACGGGTGCGGGAAGTACCCGGGGAGGGCGACGTGATCGAACGCAGAATTGCCGCGATGCACAAGCGGTTTGGGACGAACACCGCGCTGTATTGCAAGGACTGTAGCCACATGATATGCGGCGAATACCACGGCAAACGGTATTACAAGTGCGAGATATACGGCCTGTCCCACAGCGAATCATCGGACTGGCGGCGGTCGTGGATGGCTTGCGGAATGTACAACGTGCCGCAGAATATGGAGTACTGGGTGCCGCTGATGAAGCAGATCAACCATGGGCGGAAAGTGGAGCCGCCGCTTGAAGGACAGGTTGGTTTGGAGATTTAACAAAGATTTCTCCGCTCAAATCGCCGCTCAATCTCCATTGGAAGATGTACGGGTTATAAAAAACCGCCCTTTGCAGGCATAGGAAAGCGGAGGGCGGGAAACGCCCGACAGAAAGCGAGGAAACAACATGGAATCTATCAGCAAGTACAACATCCACGGCATCGAATACGTCAAGCTGACCGAACTGAACGAGCTTATCCGGGACATGAAGCAGAAAGCGTCCGAGGGCACGGAACCCGGCTACATGGAGCCTGACAAGGAAAAGCGCATGTCTGCCATGCTGGCGCTGAATCATTTGGGCGCGGTGCTGAACAAGGAACAGACCGAAGCCAAACTGCATAAACGGCTGGAAAAGCAGGAGGAAGAAACCGACGAAGAACCCGGCAGCTATATGGTCTACAAGCCCGGCGACAACCCGCGCGAATACTGGTATTTCATGGAGTGGCGCAACGGCAAGCCAATTATTGGACAGTGTGACGGCATGATATTTACCTACGAGGGTATGGCGCAGAATGTCGCGGAACGGCTGGGTGAGGGCTGGAAGGCCGTTGACGTAAGCCCGGAGGAGTGCTATAAGGCCGAAAGGCTGCTGGCGGCGATATTCGGAGATGATGACTGACACGCGCGGGGCTTCGGCACTGCCGGAAGGAGGAAGAGCATGCGGATAATCAACGCTGACGCGCTGAAATCGAATATGTTCAACTATGCGCCGCCAGAAATGACATGGGACAGGGGCGACATTGAACACAAGATAGACGAACAGCCCACCATCGCCGCTATCCCGGTGGAGTGGTTAAAAGGACTAATGCTTTCCACAGAGGATGACGTAGACAAGGTAGAGTTTGAGTGGATTATGCGCGAATGGCAGGAGGAACAGGAGGCGCAAGATGCCAAGGCGTAAGAAGTGGCCCATGCCCAGAAACGCGCTGTTCTCGCGCTACTGTTGCCATTGCAAATACTGGACATTCATCCGCGATATTGGTTGCGCACATGAAGGGGTTTGCAATGCCATAGATGATGAACCAACATATCAGGACGCATACGATAAACCATGTGGATTATGGGAGGAAGCGAGATAGTGGGGGCATTGAAGATACCAAATTCAGTAAGAGTGAAAAAGCTCGAAGCGTGTCCGTTTTGCGCAGTATGTGGAACGACTAAAGATTTAGAATTGAACCATTTCGATGCAAAAGCACCCGCAACGTTTGATAACCTGATTGTACTATGTTCAAAGCACCATATGATGTGGCATGATGTTAAGAGCAAAAGCAGACACGCGGATATGGTGCGAGAAGCCACAAAACGAGCGAAGGCTGCTGGTGTGAAATTCGGGAAAAAGCCCGCAAACTACGAAGCGATTATGAGGATAATCGCAGAGAATAGCACACAGTTTAATCCATCTAGTCGAATGACTGAAAAAGAAGTTATGGAACTTGCGGGCATAAAAGCATCTCTGTATTATAAATGCAAAAGAATGCTGGTAGAGGCTATGAGATGCGAAAAATGGCAATACTCATGGCAAAAGCCGAGGATGGTTAGACAACATCCTGCTTACCCGCAATTGTTGCAATATAATAATATCCAACCCATCCCCGCCGACATCGCGGAGAAGCTGGGCGTGAAGCCGAAGGAGGGGACATGACAATACATAAAAACCTTTGGGCCAGTTATGAAACATACTTCGTGCGCATGGGCAGTAGCGGGCGGTATGCGACGGGAATTAGGGTGGTAAACGTAGATGGTAACTGGCGCGTGGAGTTCAATGCCAAGTATTATGCCAGCGATTTACGGCATGACAAGGAGCATTTTCCAGTGGTTGGTAGCGTTGACATTAAGACAATCGTCAAGGATGCTGTGCTGAAAGTGATTGAGCCGAAGGAGGCAAAATGAGCACAAGCACGCGCATTCGCGGGGCCTGCAAGATGTGCAAAGGCGCAAGCCTGTACTACGGCGGCAGGTCAGCGGACAGCCCGACGGGCGTATGGTGCATCGGCAGAAATGGGCGGGTCAAGCATCCGCCCAAAAAGCCGGAGGACTGTAAGTGGTTCAAGTGCGGTGAGCCGAAGGAGGGCACATGAACAAGCGTTTGCGGCAATGGCTAAAGGCGTTCCACATGCTGGACAGATATGACCCTATGATTATCGGCAAAGTGAAGGACACAGAACGCGACGGCATTTATGTTTCACGGGTTGTAATGTTCAGACGTTCGGAACTTGAACAGAAGCAGGCGCAATACGGTGACAGTCTGACACTGATAACGACAGTACAAAAGGAGGGGTAAGTGTGATACCAGCAATGATAGAGAATATGGAACTGGGAAACCTGATCTTCGGCAACAGTCGAGGTCTTTACCAAGTCGTGCCGCGCAATGAATATCAGGATGTATTCTGTAATTTCCTGTACAACAACGGTTGGGACGGACACGCGATCTTCGGTGACGGTGCGCAGGAATACGAGAATGACACATTCCTGATCAGACCGTACTACTGGGGCGAAGATGAGGACATCGCCGCGCTGCCGAACTTCGTCTACAAGCCGACCGGGCTGGAAATAAGCTGGTACAAGTACCCGATGCGCGATGCCTACAGTAATCAGGATGTGAGCGTTGAAACGTTCGTGGAAATTCTCGCAGACTGTGAACGGTCGATGAAGGAGGGCACATGCTAGTTGCGCTTTGGATAGCCCTTGACAACGGGCTGCATATCCCGCCTATCGCGTGGGTGTTGTTAGGGCTTGAGTTTGTAGGCAGACTGCTGAATTGGTGGCTAAAGGATTGAGCCGAAGGAGGGATAGCATGGGCGAGAACCTTTTCTGCGGCACGCTGTTCATGTCGGACGGAACGAAGTTTTGCGAGGTGGAGGAAATCCCGGTATTCACCGAAACCTACGACCCGGACAACCCGCCCCCGCCAATGCCGTTTTTCAACGATGGCTATGAGATAACGGTAACCATTGACACACGCGCCCCAGGGATGAAGCGGGCCCGCAGGATATTGCTGGGCTGGACGGCGAAAGGCCCGCTGCGCTGGCGGCAGGTGCGGAAAGCACTGAGGATGATGCTGAAGGAGGAATGATGGATGACCTTGAACGAATACCAGACGCTTGCACAGCGCACGAGGAACCCGGCGTTGACGCAGGAAGAACACCTGTTGAATGCAATGCTCGGGCTGGCTGGCGAGACAGGCGAGTGCTGCGATTTGGTCAAGAAGGGGCTGTATCAGGACGGGCGGGAGATCGGTTACAAGCTGTTCGACGAACTCTCGGACGTGATGTGGTATATCGCGGAAGCGGCAGCGGCTATGGGTTGGCACATGGAGGCCATAGCGGAACACAATATCGACAAGCTGCGCAAGCGCTACCCGGACGGGTTCGACGCGGAGCACAGCCTTCACAGGGAGGAATACAGTCATGTGCCGCCGGAGAGCTAGGATCAGGTATTTCCAGTGCCCCGTGTGCGGCGTGGTGCTGACCGCGCCCAAGTCCAACGGCCTCACCCACCCAGGGCACGTCAAGACCATGTACTGCTACATATGCGGGAAGGACCAGGACTTTGTACAGATCGACAGCGAAAGGGTGAGACAATGGTAGAACTCAACGGCTACGCGATGAAAAAGCACCTGCAGACGCGCCTGAACATTCCCTATGTGGATGTGGATATCGCCCTGTCCATGACCCGGCCCCTGCAGATCACCAATGCCCACTGGTACAGAGAGACCGACGCGGCTCGGGCGCTGGAGACCTTCTACCAGCGCCGGATTGAGGAAAACCGCGTGTGTTACGAAACCCGCCACACCGAACTGTACCGTAAGCGGATGGATATTTACACCCAGCGCCTCGAACGCATCCGCGCCTGGAAGGATACCCTGCCGCCGGGCATGAAAGCCGAGCCGCCGGTCCGGAAAGCGGAGCCGCCCGGCCCGTACAGGTTTATCCGCATCCTCAGAAAGAGCGCCCTCACGCCCCAGCAAAAGCAGACGCTGCGCGGTCAGGCCTTGAGCGGCGACCTGGACGGCGCCATGCGCGGCTACGAACGGCTGCTGCGCGAAGCGCGAAAGGAGTAGCCATGCCGAGTACGCGACCCATCAACCTGGACGCCTGGGGCATTTCCTGGGAGGAATACAAGGAGCTGACCTATTTCTGCCTTCAGTATGATCAGAAAAAGCGGGACGCGGCGGCGCTGCTGACCATTCGCCTGTCCACGCCCGCGCCGGCCATCTACCACAGGGGCGGGAAGGAATACGGCACCTTCCTGCCCCACGGCAGCGGCCATACATCCGATCCCGTGGCGGCCACGGCGGCCAAGCGCGACCGGCTGCTGAAGGACATCCGTATGATCGAACAGGCAGCCACCGGCGCGTGTGACGCGGCAGCCGAGGTCTACAAGTGGACCATCGACCCCCGCTACATCATCCGTGCCGTGACCCAGCGCAGCGGCGTACAGGCGCTTTACGCCAACCCGGACACGCGCCCGCCGATGGGGGAGCGCCAGTTCTACACCGTGCGCCGTATATTCTACTGGATTCTGCACGAGATGAAAAACGGGGATTTGGAGCCGATAGCATGAGCGTGTGTAAGTTTTGCGGCGGCAAGCTGAACGGGCGCGGCGAATGGTCTGCCTGTCCTGCGTGCGGGAAGTATTGCCGGGAAAAATGCCCGATTGCTTCATCAGGGGTAACGTGGCATAGGGAGCCGTGCGTTTCCTGCGAACATAATCCGTATCGGTTGCGGCATATGTGGAACGGCGAAAAATGGGAGGTACAAGATGACGGTTTGGGTTTATAAACGAGGAGAATCAATAGCCGATAAGTATGTAAATGTCATGAGCATTGATGTCCTGAAGAACGCTGAAATTATTAAAATCGTAATGGCGGATGGTGGAGCGATATATCCGATCGATATTATTGATCTAATACAATGGGATAATTAGGTCAACACAGTGCAGTACTTTTGAGTATAATAAGGACTGTGCACAGCCGGGGGCACGATTCCCCGGCGCATAATGCGGGCAGCGGGTCAGTTGCCCCGCCCACAGGTTGTGCTCACCGGCGCGAATGTGCCGGCAGCGGGATTCACACAAAAGTGCGTGGGGCTTTGGGTTTTCACCCACGCCGCCTCCTATCACGTTGGTGGGGACGTGAATCGGGCAAACAAGCCAAGTATAAAGGCGCTCACAGCAACCCCCGTTTTTATTTGGCAAAATAAAACAGCGCCTTGTCCCCGCGCCGGGGCGGGAAATCCCCGGCCTTCGCAGGAACATAGCTCAACCGGAAGAGCGCCGGGCTTTGAACCAGGATGCTGTAGGTTCGATTCCTACTGTTCCCGCCACGTAATCCGCGTTTCTTCACCGTGGGTTACCTCCTTTCAAGGCTATAAGCCAAGCCGCATGTGTTTCCGTCGCCCTTCGGCATTCCCCGACGGAAGCGCATGGGCGCCCGCCTGTCGTTACCGAGCACCAGCCGGCGTTATACGACCGAGCACCAGCTGGAACGTTCAAAGGCGGGCTGTATGCCGTCATAGCTCAATCGGAAGAGCAGCCGATTCGTAATCGGCAGGTTTCAGGTTCAAATCCTGACGGCGGCTCCAGTAGTGCAGTTCGATTCTGCTCGCTGACCGAGGATTGGTATGCGGCGGTTCCCGTTCGATTCGGGCAATGGGCGCGGAAGCGTCTCCCTTGGTAGGGCAAAGGTCATAGGCGGTTAATGGCGTACAGTGATGCGCCGACCGCCTTTTTTGTGGAGGAAACATGGGGAAGAAACAGAAAGAGACCGCCGAGGGCGACTCCACCCTTTTCGACATCGACTTCGACCTGGACTTCGACCTGGCGGACTTTCAGCTGATCGACCGTATGATGGAGAACCTGGGCGAGACGCCGGAGCCTCAGGGGCGGATACTGCAGCCGCGTGTGGAGAAGGGCGAAATCCTTCACAAGGTCATGTTCGAAAACGCGGAGGAATTCGCGGACCAGATCAGCCTCGACCCGAACGTGCGCACCTTCGCCTGGGTGTCCGGCAGCTTCATCTTCGGCGACATCGTGGAGGCGCTCATCACCCGGCGGCGGATCGGCATCAAGCGCCTGTATATCGCCACGCTGTCCATGTCTCAGGAAAACATCGACAGCCTGAAAAACGTCATGCTGCTCATGGGCGACGACCTTGAAAAACTGGTATTAGTCGTCTCCGGCTATCAGTACAGCCACGAGGAGTTCAACCTCGTTCCCTACATGTATGAGGAATTGGACGACGGCACCGACCGGGTGCAGATCGCCTTCGGCGGGTACCACGCCAAGATCATCGTCATCGAGACCGTGTACGGGAACACGCTCATCATCCACGGCAGCGCGAATCTTCGAAGTTCAAACAGCATCGAACAGATCATGGTCGAACAGTCCCGCGAGCTGTTCGACTTCAATGCCGGCATCATGGACGGCATCGCGGACCGGTTCGGCACAATCAACCACAGCGCGGAAAAGCACAAGCTCCACCGCATCGAAGGCCAGGAAGCCTGGCAGGCGGCGAAGGAATACGCGAAAGCGAGGGATGAATCATGGCGAGCGGAAGTGCGGGAAGCAGACGCGTAAACGTGCGCGGCAGGATCACCGGAGCCTATGCCCGGCGCGTGCGCAACGCAATGAATCGCGCCATTGACCGGCGCTATGGATTTTAAGGAGGTATTGGCATGGCATCCGGCAGCGTAAACGGCGGGAGACGTGGAACCCGCCTCAGGAATGTGACAAGCGCCATGAACCGGCGCCTGGATTATTACGGCACGGCGTCCTGGCGTACGTCCAACCGGCGCGGAGGTGCGCGAAGAACAACGCGGGGAGAGGAAATCCCATTCTAACGAGGTGATATAAATGCCGCGAGGCACAAAGGACATCGCCAGGCGCGGCGAAAAGACACGCTTCACGCGTGAAACAGCGGTGAAAGCAGCGGCAAAGGCCAGCGAGAGACGTAAAGTGCTTGCGCCTGTCCGAAAATGCCTGAAAAACATCGCGTCCGAGGCCCTGTACGGACATCCGCCCCTGCCTGACAGTCAATTGAAGGCCGTGGCGGATTTTTTCGACATCAAGGTGAAAGACGTGACCTTCGCTCACCTGGCCATCTTCAAGCAGTCCGTGGAAATGGCCAAGGGCGACGCGGCAGCGCTGAACCTGGTGGCCGCCTACGCGGGCGAGAAGCCCACGGAAAACATCAGCGTGACCACGGGCAGCTTCGACGCGCTGAACGAAGCCTTTGACGCCCTGAAGGATGATGGAAAGTGACCGAACAGGATAAGGCCCGCTGGTTCATCGCCCATCCTGCGGCCCTCGGGCGCGCCCTCGGCTATGTGGATTTCCGGGACGATCTTCACGGCGTATGGATGAAGCACATGCTCACCGCCACGGACGACATGACGCTTCAGGCCCACCGCGGCAGCTACAAGACCACATGCCTGTGCGAGGTCATCGCCCTGCTGATGCTCCGTCACCCGGACAAAAACATCATTTTCCTGCGAAAGACGGATAACGACGTGGCCGAGGTGGTCAAGGCCGTGAACCGCATCCTCCACGAGGAGATCACCCGCGACATCTACGCGGCGCTGACCGGCGGGGAATTGACCGTTGCACGGGCGACCAACTCAGAATTGACCCTGTCAATGTACAGCGCCCCGCGCGGCGCGGCCCAGCTTCTTGGCATCGGCATCGGCGGCAGCCTGACCGGCAAACACGCGGACATCATCATCACGGACGACATCGTCAACCGGAAGGACCGCTATTCACGGGCCGAGCGCGAAAACACGAAGGCCGTGTACATGGAATTACAGAACGTGCGGAACCCCGGCGGGCGCTTCATCAACACCGGCACGCCCTGGCACAAAGAGGACGCCTTCACCCTGATGCCCGAGCCGGAAATGTACGACTGTTACACTACGGGCATGCTGTCGGAAAAGCAGCTTGCGCAGCTGCGCGAGGACATGACGCCCAGCCTGTTCGCGGCAAACTATGAGTTGCGCCACATCGCCGCCGAGGACGCCCTGTTCGACACCGCGCCAAGGTTCGCCACGGACGAAATGGCCCGGGACGTGCTGAAAATTCCCGGCGCGACCGTCGCCGACCTCATTCGGGACGGCATCGCCCACGTGGACGCGGCCTACGGCGGCGAGGATTACACCGCCTTCACCTGCGCCAAGCGGCGCGGCGACACCATCTACATGTACGGCAGGATGTGGCACGGCCACGTCGACACGGTGCTGGACGCCATTATCGCCGACGCCACGCGCCTGAAGTGCGGCCCGATTCTGTGCGAAAGCAACGCGGACAAGGAATTTCTCGCGAAAGAGATTCTCCGCGCCGGCTACAAGGCCCGCACCTACAGCGAGACGCAAAATAAATACATGAAAATTGCCGAGTACCTGCGGAAGTGGTGGCGCCACATCGTGTGGCTGCCCGGCACAGACCGGGACTACATCGACCAGATCATGGACTACACCATGGACGCGGAGCACGACGATAGCGCCGATTCTGCTGCTGTATTATGTAGGTATTTGGATAGCCGCAGTGGTAAACCATATGTCTCTGTGTTCGGCGCGTAAGGGAGTGATACACCATGCAGACCTACCAGGAATACCTCGATGCCGTGGCCGAAGGCCGGCGCACCGCGTTCATTGGCGAGGCCATCGGCCGCCACATGGCCAGCTTCGAATACAAGACGGCGGAGACCGCCGATGAATACGACGCCCAGCGGAACGTGACCATCAACGAAGCGGCCAAGTACTTCTACAACTTGTCCGGCAGGAAAAAGGTGGATTTCACCGCCAGCAACAATAAAATCGCGTCCAACTTCTTTCACCGGCTGAACACCCAGCGCGCCACGTACAGCCTGGGCAACGGCCTCACCTTCGACGCGGACGGCGTGAAGGACAGGCTGGGCGCGCGCTTCGACACCGACCTGTTCGTGTGCGCGCTGAACGCGCTGAAGCATGGCGTGTGCTTCGGCTTCTGGAACGTGGACCGGCTGCACGTGTTCCCGGTCACCGAATTTGTGCCGCTGTGGGATGAGGAGGACGGCAGCCTGCGCGCCGGCATCCGGTTCTGGTGCCTGGACATGAAGACCAAGCCCACCTACGCGGTGCTTTATGAAGAAGATGGCTACACGAAGTACAAGAGCGCCACGGGCACCACGGGCCTGAGCCTCACGGAGACCGAACCCAAGCGCGCGTACCGGCAGACCATCGCCCACACCGAAGCGGGCGGGGACGAGGTGATCGGCGAGGCCAACTACGGCAGGCTGCCCGTCGTGCCGCTGTACGGCAACCGCTTCCACCAGTCCACGCTGATCGGCATGCGCGCGGCCATCGACTGCTTCGATCTTGTACAGAGCGGGTTCTGTGACGACATCATCGACACGGCCCAGGTGTACTGGATCATCGGCAACGCGCTGGGTATGGAAGACGACGAAGTCCAGCGCTTCCTCGACCGGCTGCGCGTCAACCATATCGCCGTGGCGGACACGAACAACAGCAGCGTGACGCCGTACACGCAGGAACCGCCCTACAACGCCCGTGAGGCGTGCCTGAACCGCATCGCGTCCAGCATCTACCGGGACTTCGGCGCGTTCAACCCCGAGGACGTGGCCGCCGGCGCGGTGACCGCCACGCAGATCAACGCTGCCTACCAGCCTATGGACGAAGAGGCTGACGCGTTCGAGTATCAGATCATCGAATTTGTGCAGCAGATTCTCGCCCTGCAGGGCATCGACGCCACGCCCCAGTTCAAGCGCAACCGGATTTCCAACCAGCCTGAACAGGTGCAGATGGTGGTGCAGGAAGCCAACTACCTGGACGACGAAACTGTACTGTCGCTGCTGCCCAACATCACGCCGGACATGATCGACGCCATACTGGCCCGGAAGGACGAAGAAACAGCGGACCGCCTGGAGATGGAGAACGAAAACCTCCGACAGGAAAACGAAGCGCTTAAACAGCTCCAGAAGGAAACGCAGGAGGCGTAACCCATGATCGACTACGGCACGCGGCGCACAGACCTGGCGCTGAAGCGCCTGGAAGCCCGTCTGCGGGCCGTTTACCGGCAGGCCGAAAAGGACATCGCCGCCAAGACGGAGGACTACTGGAAGCGCCACGCGGCCCGTGACGAGAAGTACCGCCAGCAGGTGAAGGACGGCAAGCTGTCCAAGGAGGATTACGAAGCCTGGCAGCGCGGGCAGGTGTTTCAGGGCGACGCCTGGACCGCCAGGAAGGGCGAGATTCAGAACGTGCTCTACAACGCCGATGCCGCCGCCCTGCAGATGATCAACGACGGGAAGGTTGACGCCTTCGCCGCCAACGCCAATTACATGGGCTATCTGATGGAGCACGACGCCGGCGTGAACTTCGGATTCAGCCTGTACGACGGTCCGACTGTCGCCCGCCTGCTGAAGGACGATCCCCAAATCCTGCCAAAGGCCCGCGTGAAGAAGGATAAGGCCTACGTGTGGTACAACAAACTGGTCAACAACTGCGTGCTGCAGGGCATCATTCAGGGCGAGAGCATCGGCGAGATTGCCGAGCGCATCGAAAAGACAACCGGCGAGCGGACGCGGACGGCAATGCTCCGGAACGCCCGGACCGCCTACACCGGCGCGCAGAACGCCGGACGGCTGGAGGGCATGCGCCAGGCGGAGAAGCTGGGCGTGAACGTCAAGAAGCGCTGGCTGGCCACGCTGGACAGCCGGACCCGCGACGCCCACGCCGACCTGGACGGCCAGGTGCAGGATCGGGACAAGCCTTTCAAAAGCCCCCTCGGCGACATCATGTTCCCCGGAGACCCCACAGCGAAGCCCGGCAACGTGTACAACTGCCGATGCACCATCACCTACGTCTACCCGGAATACGCCGCGACCATGACCCGCCGGGACAATGAGAACGGCGAGGTCGTGGGGGACATGACGTACCGGGAATGGGAGGCGATGAAGCAGGGCGGAAATGTCGCTTCACAGGCGACCACACAGCCGGTCAAGCCGCGTACAATCGATGGAAAGGCGGAAAAGCTTCGCGCATCGATGGACCCTCAGGATTACGCGGAGGCCGTGCGGATGATCGACGGCAGCCCGGCGGAAATCCTCTACGAAAACTACGCGGACCAATGCGCGGGAATCGTGCAGAAAGCCGGAGCCGGCGTATACAGGCCGTCCCGCGATACCGTGGAATACGGCCTGGAGAAGCGCCCTGGGATGCACAAATTCACGACCATGGCCCACGAAATGGCGCACATGTTCGATGCTAAGATGGGCCGTTACAGTACGCTGACATTCAACGAAATGGACAAGCTGAACGCCGCCTGCCAGGGTGCTTCAAGGTTCTATTACGACATCTTCAAGCCCTTGCCGTCAACCTCAGACCGATTCCTCAGTGCCATGCGTGAAGATAAGGCGGAGCTGAAGAAACTGTTGTCACAGCCCGCCGAAATCGCTAAAATGAAAACGGGGAACCTCAGGAACGCGTCCGCCGGGGTGCAGGATGCCATGGACGGCTTCTTCGATACCCAGGACAAGGGCATCCTGCCATGGGGCCACGGAAAGAAGTACTACAACCGGAAGTACAACAGCCAGATCAAGGGCAACGTGTTCGCCAACGCCATAAAAGGCGCGTACAAGGACATGGGCTTCGACGCCAGCAACCAGGCAAAGGTCGCGGCTATTGTGCGCGACTACGAAACCGCCAGCGAACTCTGGGCAAACGGCGTATCCGCCGTGACCTGCGGCGGTGAAGAACTCGAAGCGTTCAGGACCTACATGCCCCACACCATACAGGCAATCATGGACATTATAGGAGGCGTAACATGATGGATGAATATCTCGCGCTGTACAATGAGCGCTTCGGCGAAGGCTTCCCCATGTACCAGCTCGGGCGCGGGCGCACCGACGATGAAGTGATCGAGATCATCAAGCGGTGTATCGACACCGGGACGGACGTCTACACGATGGGCCTTGTCTCGGAAGATGATGAGGATATGTACTGATGACCGACTTCACCGACAATTCCTCCGCCGTCCTCTCCGCCGCCGACGCGGCCATTGCCCGCGCCCTTGAGATCATCGGCGGGAAGTGCGAATCCTATGCCAAGGCGCTGTGCCCCGTGGACACCGGCGCCCTCAGGAACAGCATCACCCACCGCGTGGACGGGGACACCGTCACCGTGGGCAGCGGCATCCAGTACGCGCCCTATGTGGAGCTGGGCACCGGGAAGGAATACCAGCCCGGCCCGGAATGGATTCAGGCCCAGGCCCGGCGGGGGCGCGGCCTCGATCATTGGGTGTACTTCGACCAGGCGAAGGGCGAGTTTCGAATGGGCTTCCCTCAAAAGCCCCGGCCCTTCCTCCGCCCCGCCGTGGAGGAACACAAGCAAGAATACGAAAATATCCTGCGCAGCGAGCTTCAGAATGGATAAACCCTGCATACCCGGCGTTTATCCTATGAAAAATGCGAAATAAACCCCACACTCGGCAGGAAAAGTGCCAATCGGCGCTTTCCTGCCTTTGCTTTCGATAAATCCAGCGCCCGCCACGTGCCGGCGCTGTTTTTATACCTGTGACAATCCGTCACGGGTTCATATCATCTTAGGGCAGCACCCGTAACAGCGAGAAAGGATGAAAAACAACATGAACAAGCCGTTTCCCATGAACCTCCAGTTGTTCGCGGAGGAAGCCGCCACCGAGACCAATGACGTCAAGGTCAACATCGGCGACATCCTGCGCAGCCACACCAACGCCGACGGCGTGATCGACATCGACAAAGCGGAATCCGCCGTGAAGTCCGCCGTGGGCCGCGCCTTCGTGTCCCGCGCCCGCTACAAGGCCAAGCTGGACGAGATCGACACGCTGACCACCGACAAGAACGCCCTGGAGGACAAGCTGACCGCCGCCGAAAAGTGGCAAAACAAGTACAAGAATGAGCACGACGCCTTCGAGAAGTACAAGGCGGACACCGACGCCCGGAACAAGCTGGCCGAAGTGAAGGCGGCCTACAAAAAGCTGCTGACGGAAGCCGGCATCGACCCCAAGCGCCACGACGCCATCCTGCGCGCCACGACCTTCGACGACAAGAAGCTGGGCGAAGACGGCAAGTTCGAAAACGCTGACAAGCTGAAATCGGACATTGAAACCGACTGGGCCGATTTCAAAGTCACCACCACCACCAAGGGCGCGGACGTGGCAACCCCGCCCGCGAACCACGGCACGGCCAAGCGCAGCAAGGCGGAAATCATGGCCATCAAGGACACGACCGAGCGCCAGCGTGCCATTGCCGAAAACCATGATCTGTTCGGCTTCTGACCGGACAGCCTGACAATTAAAGGAGCTGAAAACATATGGCAAACGCAAACGTCACCACTTCTGCCGAGCAGAATGTCATCACTACTCAGGAAATGTCCAAGGCTCGCGAGGTTGACTTCGTTGAGCGGTTCACCCACGCCAGCCTGGACAAGCTGATCGAAATGCTGGGCGTGACCCGTAAGATCGCCATGATCGACGGCACGACCATGTACTACTACAAGACCACCGGCACGCTGGAAGACGGCGCGGTGCCCGAGGGCGAGATCATCCCGCTGAGCCAGTACGAGCGCAAGAAGTTCCCCACCGGCGAGATCACCCTGCACAAGTGGCGCAAGGCGTCCACTGCGGAGGCGATTCTCAAGAGCGGCTATGATGAGGCCGTCAATGCCACCGACGCGAAGCTGATGAGTGACGCGCAGAACGGCATCCGCACCAGCTTCATCGACAGCCTCAAGGCAATCGACGCTACCGTGGTGGGCGGCGCGACGCTGCAGGCGGTTCTCGCCAAGACCTGGGGCCAGATTCAGGTGCTGTTCGAGAACGATTCTGCCGACATCGTTCACTTCATGAATCCGCTGACCATCGCGGACTACCTGAGCACCGCGACCATCACCGTTCAGACGGCGTTCGGCTTCAACTACATCCAGAACTTCCTCGGCATGGGCACGGTGATCCTGCACAGCCAGATTCCCGTGGGTCAGGTGTACTCCACCGCCAAGGAAAACATCATCATGTACTACGTGCCCGTCACCAGCGAGGTCATGAGCGCGTTCGACATGACCGCCGACGCTACCGGTTACATCGGTATCGCCTCCGGCGTGAAGACCCACGAGCGGGCGCAGATCGAATCTCTTGTAATGTGCGGCATCCAGTTCCTCGTGGAGTATGCCGACGGCGTTGTGCTGGGCCAGGTTGATTCCACGCCCACGCTGGGCAGCGTGACCGTGGCTTCCACCGCCGGTACTGCCGTGGGTGATTCCAACATCGCCATGAGCGGCTACACGCTGGACACTGGCGAGAAGTGGGTGTACAAGTGCGGCAAGACCACGGCTCCCGCCGTGACCTACGGCCAGAAGCTGGGCACCGGCTGGACCGAGCTGGATTCCGGTGATGACATCACGCCCGCTGCCACCGATACCAAGATCACCGTCGCTGCGGTTGACGCCAACGGTCGCGCACAGGCCGCCGGCAACGCCACGCTGACGGTCAAGACGGCCTGATGAAGCCTGGGGCGGGGTTTATCCTCGCCCCGGTTTTTGAATGAGGTGGGCATATGATTGAGAAAATCTGCGCCTATATCCACAACTACTTTGTCTATGGCCGCTACAGCGGAACCTTTACCATCGAAAACGGGAGCATCGCGCTCCCGTTTCTTGTCGATGGGCAGTATTTCTGCATCTGCGACAGCCGGCTGAACGACGGCGTGTACCAGTACCCGACCGACGCCTTGGCCGATGAGACCTTCGACGGAGTGATCTGGGAAATGCGCGTTCCCCGCGCGTTCCTTGACCTAGTTACGGAGATCGAAGCGTGGCAGGAAAAGTACGGCGCGGCAACTGCCGGCCCGTATCAGTCGGAATCATTCAACGACTACAGCTACAACAAGGGCACCACGTCGGACGCCAGCGGCAGAAGCGTACCCATCACCTGGCAGACAACATTCGGCAGCTACCTGAACCAGTGGCGCAAGCTGGCATAAGGGGGTAAAAGCATGTTGATGTTTGATAGCCCCATGCTGGACGAATACCGCTACGACTGTATGCTGCTTGAACACGTTCGCGTGCCCGACGGGCAGGGCGGCAGCACGATGGGCTGGACGGACGGTATGACCTTCAAAATGGTCTTCGAGCGCGACGCCAGCACCCAAGCGCTGATCGCCGAACAGCAGGGCTTCACCCGGACCTACAAGGGCTATGTGCTCAAAACCATGAACCTGAAATACCACGACATACTGCGGCGGATTGCGGACGGAAAGGTGTTCCGGATCACCGATGACGGCGACGACAACCGGACGCCCAACACCAGCGGCCTGAACGCTCAGTGCGTGGTGATGGAAAGGTGGGAGCTGCCCGGCAATGACTAACACCGCAAAAGCCCTGTACAAATTCTTTTCAGGCTTCGGCTTGCCCGCCTATGTCGAGTACAGCGTACCGGATGACGCAAGACTCCCCTACATCACCTACCAGGTCGTCAACCCCGACTGGCCGGATACCGCGCCGCTGTACGCCCGCGTGTGGTACCGGGACACCAGCTACGCGGCCATCAACGCCACCGTGGACGCCATCGAAGCCGCCGTGAAGGGCGGCATTTCTATTCCCACGGAGGGCGGCTGCGTTGTGCTGAACAAAGGCACGCCCTTCGCCCAGGAGCAGCCGATGGAGGGCGACGACACACTCAAGGTTTACTACCTTCTCTTCGAAATCATGGCACCGACCGACTGAAAAAAAGGATGTGAACAATCACCATGAAATTCACTCAGATTCCCGCGAACACCTTCAAGGAGCTGCAGCTGAACGCCGGCATCCTGCTGTCCGATTTTACTCCGGCTGACGGCAGCTTCGACGCCGATGACATGCTGGGCGCGACCTCCGGCGGCGTCTCCTTCACCGCGCAGGCGGAGTTCACCGACTTTGCCGAGGACATCGACAACGCGGCTAGATAACGACCAACGGGATCAATGCATAGTTGGCCGTTTGGCGTCCACGGCGAACCTGTCAAGTAGGCCGTGGATCATGAGGGAAGAAATAAGCTGGGAAACCGTTTGCAACGGCAATCAGACAGTGAAGGCGATGGGTAACGCCATCGTCAACGGCAACGCATAGGGTGTGAAACTCCGGCTGAGACGACGGAGAATATAATCGCCCCACGAGGCTTCCCCAACGGACAGGGCGGGCGCAGAGCCCGCGTTGAACAGATATGCTGGGCTGCATCGTAATGGTGCAGAGGCGCGGACAAAAAGCCGCGTGATAACAAACGAAGAACATGAAGGAGTTCAAGGTGCTGGATTCTTGGACCGCCACCATGTCCGGTACCTTCGCGTCCCTGACCACCGCGCTGGCCAAGATGCTGGTGGGCGCCGGCGTCATCGACGGCACCAACGCCAACAAGATCGTGCCCCGCAACGACCTGGACCAGGCGGACTTTTCCGACGTCTGGTGGGTCGGCGATTACAGCGACAAGACCGGCGCGACCAACGGCGGCTTCCTGGCAATCCACCTGATGAACGCGCTGTCCACCGGCGGCTTCCAGATTCAGTCCGGCGACAAGGCCAAGGGCCAGTTCGCCTTCGAGTTCACCGGCCACTATTCCAACGCGGCGCAGAACACCGTGCCGTTCGAAATCTACGTGAAGGCCGGCACCGCCGAGCCCAACGGCTGACCGACTGACGGGAGGAAAACATGAGGAAAATCTCTGATTACCGCGACGAAGACGCCCTCGACCTGCTGGCGGACATCATGGAACCCGCCGTGGAAATCCTCGCCGATGAGACCGTACGGAAGACGTTCGAGAACGGGAACCGGATGAAACTGGCGACCGTGGCCATCAAGGGCCACAAGGAAGCCGTCATGCAGATTCTGGCCCGGCTCGAAGGCGTCCCGCGCGAGGAATACCATTGCACCATCTTCACCCTTCCCGCCGTGGTGCTGGAAGTGCTGAACGACCAGGAGCTGCTCGGTTTTTTTACCGCGCAGGCCAGGACGATGAGTACCGCCGCGTCTTCTGGCAAGCCTACGGCGAATACCAAGGCCGTCGAACCCGCCGCGGAGTAACCGCTTTCCTCCAGTACGTCGACGCGAAATACGAGGCGTGGTTCCGGGAATACGTGTTCCGGAGCTACGCCTCCGACGCGCTGATGTACACCGCGAGGGGCATGGGATACAAGATGGAGCGCCGGTACATCGACATCATCTCCACCGATACGGACAACACACCGGAACAGACGGGGGATGAAATCGCGGCGGACATCATCGCCCGTTGTGGGCTGGAGGTGAGAACCTAATGGATATATTTTCCCTGTCCGCCCATCTCGGGCTTGACAAGTCCGGCTACGATAGCGGCATCCAGGAGGCCAAGAGCGACTTTTCAGGCCTGGCCAGCCACCTGCAAAACGTGGCAAAGACCATCGGCAAGGCGTGGCTGTTCAAAGAGGCCGTGCAGGGCATAAAAAACCTGACAAGCGCAGTCGTGAACGCCTACGCGGAATACGAACAGCTGGCCGGAGGCGTCGAAACGCTGTTCGGCAACGCGGCGGACGCCGTGAAGGCCTACGCGGACGCGGCCTACCAGACGGCGGGCATGTCTGCGAACGAGTACATGTCCACCGTCACGTCTTTCGCGGCGGCACTGGTGCAGGGCGCGGCAAACAGTACCAGCCAGTCCACCGCCATCACGAAGGAGGCCGCCGACGCACAGTATCAGGCCGTCAAGGACAGCTACGACAGGCAGTACGAGGCTGCCCAGGACGCCTATAATCGGCAGTACAGCGCCCTGCAGACGTCGCTGAACAAGCAGTACAAGGCGCTTCAAAAGAGCCTGAAGAAGCAGTACGAAGCCGCCAGTCGGAACGCGGAGGATGAAATCGAAGCGTATTCCGAGAGCCTGAACAAGCGGCTGGAAAAGCTGCAGGAATCCCAGGACAAGGAATACAAGCGGCTGCAGCGGGCCACGGACAAAAAGCTGGCGCTCATTGAAAAGGAGTACCAAGCGACGATCAAGCGCATTGACCGCGAACGCGCAGCGCGGATTGGCGCCATCGACGCCGAGCTTGCCGCTCTGGACAAGGAACAGGCCGAAAAGGAAAAGGCGAACAAGGAAGCCGAGCGCGAGACCACCAAGCAGCGTCTCCAGGAGGCTGTTCAGTGGGCGCGGACCGTTGGCGAACGCGTCAACGCTCAGAACAAGTTGAACGACTACCTCGAACAGATTCGAATCGAGGATGAAAAGGACGCCCGACAGGCCCGAATCGACGAGCTGAAAGATCAGAAGGCGCAGATTCAGGACGAAGCCAAGGCCGAAGAGGATGCGGCCAAGGACAAGCGGGATAAAAATTCCAAGGCCGTCAAGACCGAGGGCGACGCCCAGCTTACCGCGCTGAAAAAGAGCCAGCAGAAGCAACTGGCCGCCATGCAGAAGAGCAACGCGGAGGCGCTCAAGAATTTCCGCCGGGCGAAGCAGGACGAATTGCAAGCTCTGCAGGAAAGCCAGAACGAGCAGCTGGAAGCCGTCAGCGAATCCAACGCAGCGCAGCTGGCGAACCTCAAGCAGAGCCAACAAGCGCGGCTCAAGGCCATGAAGCGCGGCCAGAACGCCCAGCTGAAGGCGCTCAAGGCATCGCTGAAGCAGCAGCAGAAGGCGGTGAGCGCTTCCGGGAAGGTCACAGCAGAACAATACGCTATGGCCGCAGAAGCCGCAAATCAGGCCGTGCAGGACATGGCAGATATATCTGCTACGTTTGGTCTGCCGATGTCCCAAGTATCTGCGACATTTCAGTCTTTGGCAAAGGGTAACTATCAGGTTCTGGATTCCTTGCAGCTTGGTTTTAAGGGTTCCAAAGAGGGCATGCAGGAGTTGATGGATAAGGCGGAGTCCATCACCGGCAAAAAGTACGACATGACGAATATCACGGACATGTACGAGGCAATACATGTAGTGATTGACAGCATGGGCATAGCCGGTCGTGCATCGGAAGAAGCCAGCAAGACAATCTCCGGTTCCTGGGCCGCAACAAAGGCCGCGTGGCAGAACCTCATGATCGCCATGGGCAGGGGCGAGGGCATCGAGACCGCCACGAACAATCTCATTGACAGCTTCGGAAACGTCGTCGAAAACGTCATTCCCGTGCTTGGGCGGCTGTTCCCGGCTGTCGGCACGGCCATCTGGACGGCCATCAAGTCCGGCATCGAAGCTACGCGAAACTGGCTGTACAGTACGCTGTTTGGCGAGAATTGGACGCCGGAATCCAGCTGGAGCGGTGTAGGTACCAAGATTTGGGAGGCCATACAGAATGGCATCACAGCCATAAACGGCTGGCTTCTGAAACTGGTGCTCGGGGACGATTGGACACCGGAATCCGGCTGGGGTGACGTCGGCAACAAGATATGGGAAGCCATTAAGAACGGTTTCGCGTTTTACAAAGGCTGGCTCTTCAGTATCCTGATGGGCGACGAGTACACACCGGAACCCGGCTGGGAAAGCGCTGGCGCAGCGATCTGGACGGAAATCAAGAACGGTTTCACCGCTGCGAAGGGCTGGCTTTTCAGCCTCGTGCTCGGCGATGAATACACCCCCGAATCAAGCTGGACCGATGTCGGTGGAAAACTGTGGACATCCATCAAGGCGGGCATTGTCGCTACCGGCGATTGGCTCAAAGAAGTCGTGCTCGGCGAGGAATACACCCCGGACGCCACATGGGCGGACGTCGGCGGGAAAATCTGGGAGAGCATCAAATCCGGCATTACCGTATACGGCGACTGGATAAAGAGCCTTGTATTGGGTGATGAATACACGCCTGACTCCACCTGGGGCGACGTTGGCGGTAAGATATGGGACGCGGTAAAGGCTGGATTCAGCGTCACCGGCGACTGGATAAAGAGCCTCGTGCTCGGCGACGAGTACACACCGGACGCGTCCTGGGCGACGGTCGGTAGCAAAATCTGGGGTAAGATCACCGAAGGGCTGGCCAACGCGGTCAACTGGCTCAAGGGGCTGTTCGACAGTTGGACCGCGAAGCTGACGGACGGTAGCGTGAACTTTGCCAGCATCGGCAGCATGATCTGGACGGCCATCACCGGAGCGTTCAGTAACGCCGTATCCTGGTTTGTGGGCCTGTTCGGGGGCAAAGACGACAATGACACCGACAGCGTCAAGGGCGCCATTGCCAACATCGACTGGGCCGGGCTCGGTACGTCCATGCTGTACCTGATCGGCAGCGCGTTTTCGGCTGTCGGCGAGACTTTCAAGGGCTTTTTTGTGGAGGCCTGGAACAGCATCAACAAGCTGAACTGGTCCGACCTTGGCAAGAACATGTGGACCGCCATCAAAAACGCGTTCAAGGGTGTCACCAGCTGGTTCAAGGAGACGTTCAAAAAGCCCATCAACGCGGTTATCGACTTCCTCAACGACATGATTGGCAAGGTGGAGGACGCTGTCAACACCATCGTCGACGGCATCAACAGCCACCTTCACATCACCATCCCGAACGTTTCCTGGAGCTGGGACTTCTACCACGGCAACGGCGGCTTTTCCACGGATTACGCAAACCCGTTTATGGACTGGAATCCCGACATCGGACGCGTCTCATTGTCCCGTATCCAGAAGCTGGCCAAGGGCGGCGTCGTTCGTAATGGCGGCCACGCCATCGTCGGCGAGGGCGGCTACCCCGAGTACCTGCGCGTGGTCAACGGACAGGCCATCGTCACGCCCATGAAGAACGCGGGAACCGCCGGAACCAATGTCACCATCAACGTCTACCAGCAGCCCGGCGAGGATTCGCAGGCGCTGGCGCGGAGGATACAGCGCGAGTTTGTGCGCGATGAAATGCAGAGAAGGGCGGCGCGTGGACGATGAGCGGATATTTTGTATTCGTGCAAAACGGCGAAACGTTTGATACACGGGACTACGACATTACCGTTGTACCGGCTGACATCGACAGCGCTCCTGCGCGAAGCTACACCGCGTATCCACGCGGCGGTGGAAACGGTGATATCCTCGTCAACACGGGAAGATTCGACAACGTCCCGCGCTCCTATTATATCATTGTCTCCCACGATTTCGTATCCACATACGAGGCGATCTGCGACGCCCTGCTGCCGTTCAGCGGTTACGGCAAATTGATGGATTCATGGGCAACGGATGAGTTTTTCAACGCCTATCTCGACGGCGACCTGAAGCCCATCCTGACCCGGAACGAGGAAATGGGGAAGGTGCTTGTCACCTTCTCCAGAAAG
>Ga0310691_10000848_pt1 | contig 52064 bp, 41 predicted proteins | sample 176DNAGHGlowgp2_FD_203887 | JGI IMG/M metagenome (GOLD analysis project Ga0310691, IMG submission 203887) | Sheep rumen microbial communities from Palmerston North, Manawatu-Wanganui, New Zealand - 1766 DNA GHGlow gp2 (v2) (version 2) | ecosystem: Host-associated > Mammals > Digestive system >... | reverse complement strand
GTTGTTAGAAACAGAACCGGCTACTTTAGCGCCTAATGCAAGAGCTTTGCTTTTGGCTTCACTGCGTGTGAGAGTGCTTAATGTTCCAGTAAATACAAGTGTTTTGCCTGAAAACACGGAATCAGTTGCAATAACATCATCAAAATTTTCTACCCGGATAACTGAAAGCAATTTATCAATAATAGCCAAATTGTGGCTTTCCTTAAAGAACTCTACGATATCTTTTGCCATTGCCGCGCCGATACCGTCAATATTGATGAGAAGTTGTATATCCTGATTACACATAGCTGTTCTAAAAGCTTCAAAACTATGATAATGTCTGGCAATAAGATAAGCAGTTGCCGTGCCGACCTGCCTGATGCCTAAAGCATAAATAAACTTAGAAAGAGCAATATTCTTACTTTTGTTAATGGCTTCAAACAGATTGCTGACAGATTTTTTACCCCACCCCTCACGATTTTCCAAATTAAGGGAAACATCAGTAGAAAACAAATCCTGTGGGCGGTTTCTCTCCTCTAAAGTGAATATATCATAAGGTGTTTGTATGATTTTTTCTTTGTAAAAATCTTCAATAACTTTATCCCCCAAACCTTCAATATTAAAAGCTTCACGAGAAACAAAATGTTTTAATCTCTCAACGGCCTGCGCCGGGCAAGAAAGTCCTCCGGTACAACGTCTGACAGCTTCATCTTCTTCTCTGATAGCATGTGCGCCACACTCCGGACAAATTGTCGGGAAAGAGAATTCAGCCAAATCAGAAGTTCGTTTTTCTTTCAAAACCTCAATAATTTGCGGGATAACATCACCTGCACGTTGCACAACCACTATATCTCCGATTCGTATATCTTTACGCTTGATTTCATCTTCGTTATGAAGTGTGGCATGTGAAACCAAAACACCACCGACATTAACCGGCTCTAAGTCCGCAACAGGTGTTAAAGCACCGGTTCTTCCGACTTGTATCCGAATATTATTAAGCCGAGTTATCGCCTTTTCTGCCGGAAATTTGTGGGCGATTGCCCAACGAGGCGTGCGCGTCAAAAAACCAAGCCGTTTTTGAAGCTCCAAATCATTAACCTTATAAACGATACCGTCAATATCATAAGGTAAATCTGCCCGATTATTCATCAATAAGCGATAACTGTTGAGTAATTCCTGCTCATTATGACAAACTTTATTATACGGATTAACAGGGAAACCAAGGCTTTGAACATAATCCAAAAATTCCACTTGGCTCTTCCAAAAAACATCGGAAACTTCACCCCAAGTATAAACAATAAAACTTAAATTCCGTTTTCCGGTAATACGTGCATCAAGCTGCCTGAGCGAACCCGCCGCCGCGTTACGCGGATTGGCGAAAAGTTTTTTATGTTCTTCCTCGTTTTTCTGATTAAGTGCAAAAAAGTCAGCTTTTGACATAAACACTTCGCCTCTGACTTCAAATCTTTCCGGCACATCTTTATCTAAAAAGAGAGGAAAACCTTTTATTTCGCGAAGATTTTCTGTAATGTCTTCACCGATTCGTCCATCTCCGCGTGTAGAACCACGCACAAACACGCCGTTTTCATAAAGGGCAGAAAAAGATAATCCGTCCATCTTAGGCTCAGAGGTAAAAACCACCTCTTCACTACTGTTTAAAAAGCGCTTTATGCTCATAATAAAATCAGACACTTCTGCATCTTCAAAAATATCCGCAAGCGAGAGCATAGGCACGGTAAGCTCCACCTTTTTAAATTCGCTTTTAACTTTTGCACCGATTCGCTTTGACGGGCTGTCAGCACGGATAAGATGCGGAAATTTGGCCTCTAATGCCGTGTTAAGATGGCGGAGTTCATCGTATTTTGCGTCATCAAGATAGGGCTCATCGTTTTGATAATAAGCAATATCTGCCTTTTCTATCTCTTTTGCCAGATATTCCAGCTGTTTTTTGGCTTCATCTTCTGTAATATTTCTAACATCAATGACCGGCATAACACTCTCCTAAACAGAATTTAAGTATATATATAACAGTCTTGCATCAACTTGCCATAAAAAAAACAGGATACACGCAATTAAATGCGACATGCCTAAATATTTTGCTTGCGAAGTATAATATTTTTAGGTAAAATACCCCCTGTAAATTTAATTTTAATTGGAGGTAACAATAGCTACAGAGAACACAAATGCGCCAGTACGCGATGGTGATGGACCGCGCATTAACCAAGATATAAAAGCAAAAGAAGTTCGTTTAATCAATTATAATGGAGAAAATTTAGGCGTCGTTTCACTAAAAGAAGCCTTGCATATTGCCGAAGATGTCGGTTTGGATTTGATAGAAATTTCTCCGCAAGTTAATCCCCCTGTTTGTAAAGTTTTAGATTATGGTAAATATAAATACGAACAGCAGAAAAAGAAAAATGAAGCCAAGAAAAATCAAAAGGTTGTCAGTATTAAAGAATTAAAACTTCGCCCGATGATTGATACGCATGATTATGAAGTTAAGCTCAAGCAAGCAAAGAAATTTTTGGCTCAAGGGGACAAAGTTAAATTTACCATGCGCTTTAAGGGGCGCGAATTAAGTGCCAATGATATGGGAAAAGAAGTCCTAAACAAACTGATAGAGGATTTGGAGGGTATTTGCAAAGTAGATGCCGCCCCAAAACTCGAAGGCAAACAAATGTTTATGATGGTTTCTCCGGCATAGATTTTGATATAAAAACAGCCCTTACCTTATAGGTAGGGGCTGTTTTTTTATAGGGTCATCAAGCTAGGATTGCAGTCCAAGAGGCGGACGTATCCCACAACTCGAAGTGTCCTTCGCGCTTTCTGATAAAGCAGTGATAGCGACTCACTACATTTACGCAGGGGAAATGGCCTTTTGAGTCTTGCCCGAGGAAGCGGCACAAATCTACATCACAGTCATCAGCGCGACCAAGGACAAATACCTCGTCCTCATTCAATGCATCACACTGTGTGTGGAACTGTTCCAAGTCAACAACCGCAAAGCCTTGGCAAGAAATGCGAGGAAACGCATTAAACACCATGACCAATCTGGGCTGCCATGGATGACCAATCTTATCATAGATTGTCTTCGGGCTTGTCCACCTGTTTTTTAACTCGTTGTACTTCATACCACTCTCATCTTTTCAAGCTTATCTGCATCTCAACGCTTTGAGAGATAAAGCTTGGGAGTTGTCAGCCCCTTTATACGTGGTTCCTGTCCTGAGGCAGTACTCCACGGAAGTATTTCTACTTCTGTTGACGATTAACTTTTTTGGAAAATATAAAATATATAAATAGAGAATGGTATCTAATACCACAAAAATAGTCATATCTATAAAATTTACGCTAAAGTACTATACTTTTAGACTCGTGTCAACACTTTTTGTCAAAAAATAAAGCTCGGATTTCTCCGAGCCGTAAAATAAATATTAACCGTAGTTAATTAGCCGGCATATCTCTTTGCCATAACAGACAACGGAACAGGCTTAATTTTATCCGCATTACCGGCAGCACCAAACGCGGTATAACGTGCAATGCAAACCTTTTTCATCTCTTCAATGGCCGGTTTTAAGTACTTGCGTGGGTCAAATTCTTTCGGATTCTCAGTAAATAATCTGCGGATAGCACCGGTAATTGCCATACGGCAGTCTGTATCCACATTAACTTTGCGCACACCGGCCTTGATGCCACGAACAATATCTTCCACCGGCACACCGAATGTCTGCGGAATAGCGCCACCATATGCATTAATCAAATCTTGCAATTCTTGCGGAACAGAAGAAGAACCGTGCATAACCATATGGGTATTAGGAAGTTTAGCATGGATTTTCTCAATCACGTCAATCGCCAAGATATCGCCGGTCGGCTTACGTGTAAACTTATAAGCACCGTGTGATGTGCCAACAGCAACTGCCAAAGCATCAATATTTGTTTCTGCAACAAATTTTGCCGCTTCATCAGGGTCTGTTACCAAACGCTTTCTATCAATAACGCCCTCTGCGCCATGCCCGTCCTCTTTATCGCCTTTACCTGTTTCCAAAGAGCCGATAACGCCAAGCTCGGCTTCAACCGAAGCGCCGACAGCATGAGCACGTGCCACAACTTCTTTAGTAACTCTGACGTTATATTCAAAAGAAGAAGGTGTCTTACCATCAGCTTCTAGAGAACCGTCCATCATCACCGAAGAATAGCCGTTAACCAATGCAGATTGGCAAATATCAACAGTTGCACCATGGTCTTGGTGCAAACAAATCGGTAACTCCGGATACATTTCAATCGCGGCGCCAATCATATGACGAATCATCGGGTCACCGGCAAATTTACGTGCACCGGTAGATGTTTGAATAATGACTGGCGCATTAACCTCTTTTGCTGCTTCACAAACGGCAATAATTTGCTCCATATCGTTAATGTTAAATGCCGGAACACCATAATTGTTCTCAGCCGCGTGATCTAAAATCTGACGCATAGAAACTAAAGGCATATTATTCTCCTTAAAAATTATTATTAAATCTCACCGATGAATATATAAAATCAGCTCAAATTTGCAAGAAGTTTTTGTTTTCATAACAAAAAAAAGCCGCCATTTAGGCGACTTTTAATAACTGGCGGAGTGTACAGGACTCGAACCTGTGCATCCCTATTCAGGATGACGGATTAGCAATCCGCTGCATTACCGCTCTGCCAACACTCCACAGACGAACTTTATTTACAGTAAGTTTTTCCTGTCGTCAATAATTTTTTTGAAAAGGGCGCAAATTTGTTGTTTATTATTTTCTGTAAAATGTTTACCAGATGTTAAACAAATGCTTATAGTATAGCAACGAAGAAGTTTATTTTGGAGAAAAATAATGGATCATGAATACGATTATATAGCAACATTAACACCAGAAGAGAAAAGAATATTTGTAGAAAGCTTCTGTTGCATGGTGTATATGGACGGTGTTGTAGCCAAAGAAGAGATTGAATTCTTAAAAACAATTGGTAAGCAATTTGGCGTTGCAGAGCAAGAGATTGTGACCATTCTAAAAGGAATGAACAAAGATACAACAATGGAAAAAATCGGTCAAATAACCGAGCGTTCTAAGGCATTACACCTAATTAAAGAATTATGCTATTTAGCAAACTCAGATACCGGCTTAGACGATAGAGAAATTGATTTTATTATTGATGTAGCTGAAAAAGTTAATGTTGATAGCGAAAAATTAAAACAAATCAATAAATGGGTATTGGACAAGATTGTTTTACAAAAAACCGGTGAAATCATCTTGGAAACCGAAAATGCAAATCAATAATTAGTTTAATGACTAAAGATAGGGCAAACCTAAAAAGTTTGCCCTTTTTCTTTGCAAAAAAGAAAATTTTATGGTATAATCCTAAAATAAAGAGGAGATATACCATGGCTGAAGGGATAAGCAGCAAGGATTTATATCAAATAATCAATCGTGCTTTTTCTAATTGGAGAAAAGGAGTAGATGTCTCTGCGAGTTCCGAAATAAATATTTTTACCAAAAAACACCAAGAACGCCTTAAAAACAATCCTCAAATAGATGTTTTTGAAGAAAGGCCTGTTTTACCTCAAGAGCTAAAAGAAGTTCGTAGGTTTCTAAATACTCTAGAGAGTTATAGAGAAACATTGGATGTTGATGCAAAAAATGATTATTTATCAGAAGAAAACTACCGCGAATTGGCATTAGCATTAGATAAATATAAAAATGTTTTAACCCCAGACAATCAGATAGTTAGTGAAACAATATCAGAGTATGTAAAGAGGTATCTTCCTGAATATAAAGACTTTTTTACGCTAAAAGATTGTTTAGAAGAAGCGTCAAGTATATATAAAAGAAAACCCAAAAAACAAGGGGATTTAGATTCGGAAGAGTGTGCGCGTAAGGCATACTATTTTCTAAAAAAGGTTATGAAAGGTGAAGAAATAAAAAATATTACCCCTTGCCCCGAAAAATTAGAACTATACCAAAAAAGTATAAAATTAGTTGACTGTTTAACACCCAGAAAATATCCCAGAACATTTAAATTTAGGCTAAAACGAGACTTATATAATGAAATAGATAAATGCGCCACGAATTTAAGCGCAGATTATAAGAGTGTAGCAAACGAAGCTAAAGCTGAAAGAGCTCGTTTTGATAAAGCAATAATTAATGTAAAAGATTTTATCATTCGCAAATATGGAGAAAATGAGTGGACAAAGTAAAAACCCCAAAGAAGTCTTTGGGATTTTTACTTATAGTTATTAAATAATTAGGCTGATTGAGCCATTTCATACTCAAGATCAGCTTTTTTATCATCAACAGGTTTAATATGCCAAATATTCTTAGCATACTCCGTAACAGACCTATCGCTGGAGAAATAGCCGATACGGGCGACATTATAAATTGCTTTTTTAACCCAAGCATCTTTCTTTTTATAAACATCAGAGGCCTGCTTCATAGCCTGATTAAAGGCTTCCAAATCAGCCAATACAAAGAAATAATCGTTGCTTAAAAGCGCATCAAATATCGGCTTAAACAATGTCGGGTTATCCTGCTCACAAAACATATTGGAATTAATGGCATTTAATATACGTTTAACGTATTCAGATTCTTCATATATTTTGTGAGGATTATAAATCGGACGCAGCGCTTGGATTTCGTCTTCTTTTAAGCCAAAGAGGAAGAAATTATCCTCACCCACTGCCTCACGAATTTCAATATTTGCGCCGTCATATGTTCCGACAGTCAAAGCGCCGTTTAAGGCAAATTTCATATTGCCTGTACCCGAGGCTTCAAAACCGGCGGTGGATATTTGTAAGCTGACATCTGCTGCAGGCATTAGCATTTCTGCCAAAGACACTTTATAATCAGGCATGAATACGACTTTTAATGCATCGCCAACCCTCGGATCGTTATTTACAACATTTGCGACATTGTTAATCAATTTAATGATAAGTTTAGCAAATGTGTAAGAAGGGGCAGCCTTTCCGGCAAAAATATATGTTTTAGGACAAATAGGATGCTCATGGTCACGAACAATTGACAAATACTCGCCTATAACCTGCAAAATTGCCATAAGCTGACGTTTATATTCGTGGATTCGCTTGGCTTGCACAACAAACATGCTGTTTGTTGTAACTGCAACATTGGTGCGCTTAAAGATTTCATGACGTAAAATCTCTTTGTTAGCTTTTTTAATTTTAGCAAATTTATGCACAAAATCATCATCATCAACAAAATCGGCAATTTTTTCCAATAAAGCCAGATTGCTTATCCAATCTTTTCCGATTTTATCGGAAATAAGCGTTGAAAGGTTAGTGTTTGCATGCAAAAGCCAACGTCTGGGAGTAATACCGTTAGTTACATTGGTAAATTTTTCAGGCCAAAGTTCATAAAACTCAGGAACAAGATTGGTTTTGATAAGCTCTGAGTGAATTTTTGCAACTCCGTTAACAGAAAAAGATCCGACTATGGAAAGATTTGCCATGCGAATAATCTGATTATCACCTTCCCCTGAAACAATGGAAAGTTTTGCAAGCTTTTCACTTCTTTCGCCAAATTTCTTTTTAGCAAATTCAATGAAACGACGATTGATTTCATAAATAATTTGCAGATGTCTGGGAAGCATTTGGGCAAAAAATTTAGATGACCATGTTTCTAGAGCCTCTGGCAATAATGTGTGGTTAGTATAGGCAAATACCTTGGTAACGATATTCCAAGCATTTTCCCATTCTTGGCCATAAACATCAATCAACAATCTCATCAGCTCAACAATAGCAAGAGCCGGATGGGTATCATTTAATTGAACACAGACTTCATTCGGTAATTTATCAAAATCATTATTTTTTTCTAAGAAACGACGGACAATATCTTGAATAGCACAAGACACAAAGAAGTATTGTTGGGCTAACCGCAAGGCTTTACCTTGCTCAATGGCATCAGACGGATAAAGCACTTTTGAGATGGTTTCTTTTTTGATTTTATCTTCAACCGCCTTAATGTAACCGCCATTGTTAAAGATATCAATATCAAATTGGTCATCACTTTTAGCTGCAAATAAACGCAAATAATTTACAGCTTTACCGTTATATCCGACAATCGGAAAGTCGTAAGGAACGCCATACAGTTTCTTCGTATTTGCCCAAACATAAGTATCTTTACCACTGGCATTCTTATATGTTTCTACATGCCCGTATAGTGGAATGATTACTTGTCTGTCAGGACGAGCCAATTCCCAAGGTGAAAGCTCCGCGTCCCAGTCATCGGCTTGCTCTACTTGCCAACCGTTTTCAAATTTTTGCTTAAATAAGCCGAATTGATAGTTGATACCATAGCCAAATCCCGGTAAACCTAATGAGGCCATAGAATCAAGATAACAAGAGGCTAATCTGCCTAAACCACCATTGCCAAGTGCCGGATCGTATTCGGTATCAAAAATTTCTTCTAGAGATAAGTCCGGAAAATCATCAAGTTTAATTTCTTTAATGAGTTCAAATAGGCCGAGATTATGCAAATTATTCTCAAGAGAGCGACCGATTAAATATTCAATGGATAAATAATAAACTCTTTTAGATGATTTTTTATTATATCGAGCCATGGTTTTATACATTTCATCCATAGCAAATTCGCGAACAGCCAAACAAGTTGCATACAGGGCTTCCTCTTTTGTTACTTCACAAATTCTTTTTCCGATAAAGTATTTGATATAATGTTCAATAGCAAGCTTGAGGCGAGCCTTTTTCATTTCATCACTGATTTCTAAATTACTTTTTTTCAAAGCATAATCTCCTAAATAAACATACCCTAGTATTCACAAAACCTAAGAAAAATAGTTTGAATTTTCGTTAATAATATAAGATAAATTTTACAAATGAAAACAATGTTTGACAATTTTTTAACAAATTGTCGCGTAAAAAATACATATATTTTATTTAAGAGACAGAGGGAAAAAGATGAAAAGACAAAACATAGCAGCATTTATAATCACACTACTGACAGCAATTTCAGCTTCTGCAGATACTTTAGAAAACGCCTTAACAAAAGCATATGAATATAACCCCTCATTAAAGGCGGCACGCGCCGGAACACAGGCTACAGATGAAAATGTTGCGATTGCAAAATCGGGGTATCGCCCCAAATTATCTGTAGATGGCGGGTATTCAGATACAAAAATAAATACTAATGCACCGATAAGGCCGACTGATGGGTATAATCGTTCATTAACGGCAACCATTTCCCAACCGATATTTAGCGGGTTCAAAACCGTAAATTCCGTAAAATCAGCCAAGAGCTATGCAAAGGCTTCTCAAGCCGTTTTAATGTCAACTGAGCAAAATGTTTTATTGCAAGCAGCACGGGCTTATTTAGATGTTTTACAAGACGAAGCAATTGTTAAGTTGCAAAAAAACAATGAACAATTACTGAAAAAAGAACTGGATGAAACAAATGAACGCTTTAAGGTAGGGGAAGTAACTACAACTGACGTGTCACAAGCAAAAGCAAGCTATGCCTCTGCCCAATCACAGAGAATATCCGCAGAGGGTAATCTAAAAGCCTCGCAGGCTATTTATAAGCAGGTAATAGGTGTTGAGCCTAAAAATTTAAGCGACCCGAAAAATATCGAAAAATTATTCCCCAAAAGTCTGGAAGAAGCATTTGATTATGCCAAAGACCATAGCTATGAATTACAAGCCGCAAGACATAATTTAAAAGCCAAAAAATATGATGTAAGCACTAATAAAGGAGAACTGTTGCCTTCTGTTAATGCTTATGCTAAAGCAGGCAGAATAAAATCCGAGAACTATATGTATGAAAAAAATCCGACCAGTAATGATGTTGAATTGGGTGTAAATTTCAGTATGCCGATATACAACGCAGGTTCCAGCCGAGCCAAAATCCGTCAAAGTAAGTATTATCGTTGGCAAGCACAAGAAGATTTGCTTAATACCGAAGATGCCTTACATTCCGGCTTAACAAAAGCATGGGAATATTTATGCGCAAATAAGGCCAAAATAAGTTCAGTTGAAGCGCAAACAAAAGCTTACAAAGTCGCTTTAGATGGTGTTCGCGAAGAAGAATCTTTAGGTAATCGAACGGTTTTAGATGTGTTAAACCAATATCAATATCTGTTAAATTCTAAGGTAGAAGAAGTAACCACACGTCACGATTATTATGTGGCTGGGTTAACGCTTCTTCAGGAAATGGGTAAATTAACCGCTAAAGATTTGAATTTAAAGGTTGATTTATATGATGCAAATGCTAAATATAAAGAAACAAGCGGCAAATGGTTGTCCACGGATATTAAAAAATAAAAAGGTTAATGCCTATGAAAAAGAAACCTGATGAAATAACAGAAACAATTCGGCAGAGTGTGATCAAAACCAAAGGCAAAAAATTCTGCGTAAAAGATTTTAGCGGTGATGTGTTTGAATTAACGCCTGATATGCTTATTGAAGGAAGCTTTTTTGATTTAACAGAAGCAAGGGAACTTTCGGGGATTGCTGAGTGTATCTTGCAAAAATATACAAAACTGCTTTCAATGCAAAAATAATCATTTATTCAATAACTCTGGCAACAGTTAATGTGCTGATATTCTTGGCACCACACTTTTTAAGCACTTTGGCACATTCTTTTAGGGTGGAACCAGTTGTATAAACATCATCAACCAAAATGATGTTTTTATTTTTTACAAAATCGGGATTTGTGATTATAAAAGCATCTTTAATGTTTTTACGTCGCTGTTTGCCGTTACAAATAACCTGCGGTTTGGTGTAGCGACATTTTTTTAAGATATTATAATAAGCAGGAATATGGGTTTTCTTGGATAATTCACGCACCAAAATAGCAGATTGATTATACTTACGCTGAAATAATCTTGAATAATGTAATGGGACAGGCAGAATAATATCGGGATGGGTATCAAAAATATCTTTTCCAGCAAAAATAAGCCATTGAGTAAGTAAATATCTGTTTTCAAGATGGTCAGAGAACTTAAAATCTAAAATAAGCTTTTTAGAATATTCATCATATTCAATTGCAGAACGACATAAATAAAAAACAGAATCTTTTTTTGTTAAACACTTGGGGCAACATAAATCCTTATCTAAATTTGTAAAAGAGAGCGGTCTTCCGCAATGTAAACAATAAGGTTTCGTAATAAAAGTGATATGGTTAAAGCACTCCGGACACAATGCGTTATCGTTTTCGATAATCTTGCCACAGATTAAACAACGCGGTGGTAAAATTAAATTAATAAACTTCTTTAGCCAACGTATCATAGCTTTGATAATTCATGAATTAAATCACTTAGGCTGTCCACAACAGTTATTCCAGATTCTTTTAGAAGTTGCTTTTTTTCTGCAGTTGACGTGACACCACCACATAAAATTTCTGAAGCCAAACTGTCGTTTTCAGAAAAAGATAACGGTTTATCTATCATTAAAGCAATAATCGGTTTTGCTTTAGCTATTTTTCGATACGCGATTGCGGCCTCTATTTCATGACTTCCTTGGCTCCCGCCGATAAGGACAATTGCCTTTGTTTTTTTGTCTTCATTAAATTTTTTGATAATTTCAGTATAACCGGTGCCTATAATAAGGTCATCCCCCAAGCCGACAACCGTAGATTCGCCGAACCCTGCCTTATTTATTTCTAAAACGACTTCATAAGTAAGTGTTGAAGAACGGGAAATAATCCCTATATCGCCGGATTTATGAATATTATCAGGGTAAGTTCCCATATAAGCCTCTTGAGGTGTTATAATCCCCGGTGTATTTGGTCCGATAAGAATAGTTTTTGAGTTTTTTAGTTTTTGCCTGATTTCTAGCATATCACTGACAGGAATTCCGGAAGTAATAGCGACAATCAATTCTAAATCGGCATCGATAGCTTCTGAAATGGCTGCTTTTGCAAATTGAGCCGGAACGAACACCATAGAGGCAGTCGCACCGGTTTTTTGCTTGGCTTCTTTAACGGTATTAAATAGGGGGACACCCAAATGCATATTGTCTTTTTTATTAGGCACAACGCCTGCAACAATCTTAGTACCGTATTGGATAGCCCTTGGGGTATGGAAAGAGGCTTGTGTTCCGGTAATCCCCTGAACGATAACTTTTGTATTTTTATCAACCAGAACCGCCATTATAAGTCCTCCGCTATGGCTGCTTTAGCAAGCATTATCCCCGAATAAGTGCTGTCTGCAATTTGAATTGGCAACTGAGAAGCATTAAGAATATTAACGGCTTCATCTTTATTTGTTCCTTCAAATCTCACCACAATCGGAATGTTTAATCCTAAATCATTTGCCACCGCAATAATCCCATCGGCAACAAGATTACACCGCGTGAACCCGCCGACAATATCAATAAAAATACCGTCAACACTGGGGTTTGTCATAATAAGCTTAATACTGGCAGCAATTTTATCTCTGTCAACACCACCTTTGATATTAAGAGAACAGGCAATATCCGCATCACATTTTTGCGCTTCTGTAATGATATTTAAGGCGACGCCGTTACCATTGGTAATAATACCGATTCCGGTATTTAATTCCTTGTAATCAAAACCGAATTTTGCAACCACAACTTCTCTTTCTTCAATTTCTGCCATAGGGCGCAGGCGCAGAATATCAGGATGGCGATAAAGAGCATTATCATCAAAAATAATTTTGGCGTCCAGAGCCCATAGAGTGTCATTTTTATCAATACCGATAGGGTTTATTTCTAATTTTGTGGCATCGTAATTGTAAAAAATATCTAAGAGCTTGTTAATAAAAGATTTCAGCTGCGATTTTTTGCCGTGGAATTGCATAAAATCTGCAATTCGAGAAAGAGCTTCCGCATGAATAGATTTCTCAAAGCCTAAATCAATTTTTAGTATTTGAGAAGGCATATGTGTCGCCATTTCTACAATATCATCATCACCGTTTGGGGTAACAGGAGCTAAAAGCAACATCACTGAAGCGGTGGCGCCGTTAACAACTAAACTAAAATAAAATTTTTGAAAAGTTTTAATATACTCTTCAATATAAACGCGGCTAACCAACATCCCTCTGTTACTGGTTTGTGCTGTAATTAGTCTGTTTTCTATCATTTCTTCTGCATTGTTATAAACTTCTTCAGGTGTTTTAGAAAGACGAATGCCGCCTTTTTTACCGGCACGCTTATCCATAAATTTACCGATATTACGTCCTCCTGCACGTACCTGTGCCTTAACAATCCATGGGCCCTCCGGGGATAATTTTTGGGCAACATTTTGTGCTTCCATAGGCGTATAGGCAATCAAGCCACTGGGCACATTTACTCCGAATTTTTTGAAAATACCTTTTGCCTGATACTCATAAATATTCATATCACTTTCCCAAAGATTGAGTGGCATAATACCGAATTTTATCAACCATAGAGAGCATACCGCTACGCCTGTTTTGCGTAATATTATCCCTCAATCCCAGTTTATCAAAAATTTCTTCAACATCAATATTTAAAATTTCTTGTGCAGACTTATCTTGAAAAATAATAAAAACAACTGCAATGATACCACGCACAATAATGGCATCGCTGTCACCTTCAAAATAAATATGCTGCTTTTCATAGTGAGGGATTATCCAGACTTGCGATTGGCAACCGGGGACTTTCCACTCTGCGGTTTTTTTATCATCAGACAAATGCGGAAGCTTATTTCCGAGCTCAATTAAATATTTATACTTATCTTCCCATCCATCAAAAAAAGAAAAATTATCAATTAATTCATCTATTTGCATAGTGTGTTCCCTAAAGCATTTCCAACATCATTTTAGCATCTTCGCTTAAACGCTCAATGCTCCATGCAGGTTCCCAAACGACTTCTACATCTACTTTGCCGACGCCATCAATTGTTGCCACGGCATCAGCAATTTGTTGTGGTAAAATTCCGGCCATGGGACAACCGGGAGCTGTAAGTGTCATATCAATATGAATGTCACCGTTATCTTGTTGGTCTATTTTATAAATCAAGCCTAAATCATAAATGTTGATAGGTATTTCTGGGTCAAAAACCGTTTTAAGTGCTTCCACAATATCATGCATTTCAGCAAGAGCTGTATTGTTACTCAAATTACTACCCGCGCATGCTTTATAAACAGGCAATTCTTCCGTATCATCAATGCTCATGGCTGAGAGAAGTTGCGCTTCAACATCGTCTAAATCATTCAACTCTTCAGCTGTATTTTGTTTAACCGTATCACTCATTTTTTCTTACTTAAAAAAATTTATTGCTTTATTTAGTGCGTTTATAAACTCATCAACATCTTCTTTTGTGGTGTAAATGCCAAGTGACGCGCGAGCTAAGGAATTATATCCCAAGAGGTTTACGATCGGCTCAGCACAAAAATGACCGGTGCGAATAGCGACACCTTCTTTACCTAACACAAAAGCCAAGTCTTGAGGGTGAATACCTTTGATATCAAAAGAAAATACGCCGCCTTTATCGGATGCCGTGCCGATAATCTTGAGGTTGGGAATATTAGATAACTTATCTGTCGTATAATTGATTAACTCTTTTTCATAAGCCTCTATATCGTTAAAATCGTATTGCATAACATATTCTAAAGCTGCACCAAGACCGACAGCTTGCACAATAGCAGGCGTTCCTGCTTCAAATCGCGCCGGAGGCAACGCAAAAGTTGTTTGATCATAGCTGACGTGCTCAATCATATCGCCGCCAAACTGATAAGGCGACATTTCTGCTAATAAATCATATTTGCCGTATAAAACACCGATTCCCGTCGGTCCATAAACCTTGTGCCCTGAAAAAGCCAGAAAGTCACAATCAAAATCTGCAACATCAATTTTTTTATGCACGGCAAACTGACAGGCATCAATCAAAACTTTTGCGCCAACTTTGTGTGCTTCTGTCGAAATTTGTTTAACCGGAAACAGTGTCCCTAAAACATTAGACATTGCCGTAACCGCTACAATTTTTGTTCGTTCAGATAAGGCGTTTTTGAAGTTTTCAAAGATAAAGCTACCATCATCAGCTAAATCAAAATACCTTAAAATTGCACCGGTTTTTAATGCCCATTGCTGCCAAGTAACCAAATTTGCATGATGTTCGGCTCGAGAGAGTAGCACTTCATCGCCGGCTTTTAAATTATATTGCCCCCAAGTTGCTGCAACAAGATTGATACCTTCCGTTGCATTTCTGGTAAATATGATTTCGCGTTTATCTTTAGCATTGATAAACTGAGCAACCGTTTGACGAGCTTTTTCGTAGTTTTCCGTGGCTCTTTCTGAAAGCCAATAACTTCCACGATGCACATTGGCATATTCTTCAATATACATCTTTTGAATACGATTTAATACAGCTAAAGGCTTTTGTGCAGAAGCCGCTGTGTCCATATACGTATTACGTCTGCCGTCAACCAATCTTGACAGAGCCGGAAAGTCTTTTCTTATATCATTGGCATTAAACATTTTCAGTTACCTTAAAAAATTAGAGATAAGATAAAACTTATCTCTAATTTTTTCAACCCCTAAAATCAAGAGTAAAAAAGCTTATTTTATTCTAAAATCATCGCGGTTAATTCCGCCTCAGAGGCAACTTGTCCATCAACCATAGCCGTTCCCTTAAAAACAAAAATATTGCGACGAGCTTTAATCTTTTCAACATGCATTTGCAATTGGTCGCCAGGCTTAACTTGCTTTCTAAATTTAACCCCGTCAATACCCATAAACAGAACATTGCGCTTTTTATTGGCATAATCTTCATCTTGAGAAATAACCACAGCGCCGGCTGTCTGAGCCATAGCCTCAATTTGCAAAACACCTGGCATAACAGGATTATTTGGAAAATGCCCTTGGAAAAATTCTTCGTTCATTGTTACATTTTTTATCCCAATTCCTTTTTCGCCCGGAACTTCCACAATCAAACGATCCAATAACAAAAAAGGATATCTGTGTGGCAACATTTTCATTATTTCTTCAATCGGATAAATTTTGTTTTCTTCAGACATAAACAATCTCCTTATAATTACTTCTTACTGTTTTTTTGTAAAAATGCGACTTGACGCATAAAATCCTTAAATGGAACGGTTGGAGTTCCCATAACAATGGCACCCGGTTCAATATCTCTCATTACACCGGATTGAGCTGCAATTTGCGCACCGCTACCAACAGTCAGATGGTCAGCCAATCCTGCCTGACCGCCACAAACAACATAATCACCCAATGTGCAACTGCCGGCGATACCGGTTTGTGCCACCAAAATACAACATTTCCCTGTTTTATCATTATGAGCAAGTTGAACCAAATTATCGATTCGGGTACCGTCCCCGATAATGGTATCATCTAAGGCGCCGCGGTCAATACAGGTGTTTGCCCCGACTTCAACATCGTTACCGATAATAACTCGCCCGATTTGTGGAATTCGCTTATGCCGACCGTCTACAACCGAAAATCCAAAACCATCCTGCCCAATTCTGGCACCGGTATAGATATAACAATCATTGCCCATCAAGCAATAGGCAATACTGGCATTGTTTGCTATGCGGCAGTTGTTACCGATTTTACAACCGTGAGCTATAACAACATTTGCCTCAATCACACAATTATCCCCGATAACCACGTCATCCTCTATTACTGCATTATGACCGATATAACAATTTTTACCGATTTGTGCAGACTTTGAAATATGAGAGTCGGATTCTATTTTAGGTGACGGTTTATGCTCTTCATAAAATGCTGAAACAAGCGTAATAAAAGCAAGTTTCGGATTTTCTGAAATAAGCACTGCGACACCATCAGGAATCAAAGGGGCTAATTCTTTTGTGGTAACACAAGCTTTAGCCTTAATTTGCTGTGCCAGAGCTTTATTCTTTTTATCATAAAAAAAACAAATATCTTCTGCTCCGGCACTTTCGATAGAGCAAACATTTTCAATAATTTCGTTAGCTTTATCAGAAGCGACAAGCTCAGCTTGAATAAGCTGAGCAATGTCTTTAAGAGATTTTTTTCCTTTGTAGATATAAAATATATTATCTGCCATTTGAAACTTCCTTATACTATAAACTTGTACCGAAGTTCAAACGGAATACTTCTGTCTCATCATATTTCTCTTTAACAACAGGGAAACCGAAGTCTATATCAATTTTACCCATTGGCGAAGTCCATTCGAAACCGAAGCCGACAGAAACACGCGGACTGGATGAATAGTTAATAGGATCGTTGATGTTATCTACTTTATCCGGTTTTCCGGTTGTTCCGACATCAACAAAGGTTCTGCCGCGGATTCCCAACTCGTCTAAACCAAGTGGGAAGGCCATTTCAGCACCACCCCAAACCATCCAGTTGCCGCCAATAGCATCATTGGTTCTTTTATCGCGTGCACTGATACCACCGGATTCAAAACCGCGCATAGTATTGCCGCCGAGGAAGTATCTTTGTGCCAAGCGCACATCTTTACCACCATAGCCCTCAACATAACCACCATTGATAAAGAATTTAAATGTATAGTAGTCAGAGATTGTATAGAATTTATAAGCTTTAGCGTCAAACTTCAAGTACTTATCATCACCGCCAAGACCAGAAATGTCATTACCAAATGATAAGTAGTAACCTTCACGCGGTTTTAAAGTATTATCGCGTTTATCATATACAAGGGTTTGGCCGATAACTGAGTCAACAAATTTACCTTTTTCGCGTCTGATATAATTAGAAGCCGTGTTAACGTTTTTAATTTTATCTTCTTTTAAGGTATAGCGTAGATATTGGCTCAAATCATCCGTATAATTCCACCCGAAACGAACTCTACCGCCTACGGTATCCATATCATAGTTACTTTCATCTTGGTAGTCTTCTGTCTGATAGAATAAATCCGTACCGGCACTTAACCGTCTCCCCATAAAGTAGGGCTCGGTGAAGCTAAATCCATAGTCGGTTGTCTTTTGTGACTTGCCGGCATTTAAGCTGATTTGCTGACCTTTACCCATAAAGTTATTTTCGGTAATGCCTGCACGAATAAGCGCTCCGTTAACTGTGGAGTATCCGACACCGACATTGAAATAACCGGTGGATTTTTCTTCTACATTAACATTAATGTCAGCTTTGTCATAATCTACTCGCTCAGAATCAATGTCAACCTTGCTAAAGTAATTTAAGCGTTCAATGTTGCGTCTGGATTCTCTAATCTTTGCTACATTAAATACACTACCTTCAGAAAGGCGGAATTCACGACGAATGACTTCATCTAATGTTCTGGTGTTACCTGTAATGTTAATGCGGTTTACAAACACTTTAGCATTTTCTTTGATGTCAAATACAACACTGAGTTTGCCGGTCTCTCTGTCTTTATGAATATTGGGAACAACTTCAACAAACACAAAGCCTTTTTTGGCCAACTCTTCTGTTAATTCGTTAACGGTCTTTTCGATTTCATCGGAATTATACCAATCTCCGGTCTTAAATGTAACGTATTTATACCAATCATTAGCATCAACATCCGGAACAGAAGATTTAATCTGAATGTCATTGACTTTATAGCGGACACCTTCATCAATGGTGAAAGTCAAAACAAACGATGTTTTATCACGAGATAATTCTGCAATGGCAGAAACAACAGCAAAATCTGCGTAACCGTGACGGTTATAAAAACGTCTTAAGAGCTCTTGGTCATAATTCATTTTCTCGCGGTCAAAAGTTTCAGCACTTGAGAAAATTCTATACCAACGGCTTTCTTTACTCATAATTTCGCCTTGTAAATCGGTGCTGGTATAGTGCTTATTACCGATAAAGTTAATCGTATCAATCTTAGCTTCAGGACCTTCTTCAATCTCAAAAATCAAATCTACCCGATTCTCTGGCTTTTTAATGATTTTCGGCTCTACGGACACGCCATAACGACCGGCACGCTTATAAACATCAAGGATTCGTTGTACATCTTGTTGGACTTTTGCTTTACTGAACACAGAACGTGGTGCTGACTGAACTTCCGCCTCTAAAATTTTATCATCAATTTTATCGTTTCCATCAAAAGCTCTTACGCCGATAACCGGATTCTCTGTAACATTGATAATTAACTCGGTTCCTTTAGTATCAAAGCTGATGTCGCTAAACAACTCTGTATCATATAAGCGCTTTAATGCTGCATTTAAATCATCAGAAGAAACCGGCTTCTTTGTGTCGATTCCTGCATAAGATAGAGCTGTTTCTCTTTCTACACGCTGAAGACCGTTTATGCTGATGTTTTTAATAGTATCTGCTGTTGCATTAGAAGATATAGCTAAAGCTAACAACGAAATTCCCGCTAATTTAAACTTCATTTTATAATCCTTAAAACTAAGCTATTCAAACCATCTTGTTATCAGGTGCCGGACATCATTCCATGTCGCAAACACCATCAAAGCAACGATTAAACCAAGCCCTACCTTGAATAAACCATCTTTTACCTTGGTATTCAATTCACGCCTTGATATTATTTCTAACAAATAAATTATTACATGTCCACCATCTAATAGGGGGATTGGGAATAAGTTTATTAATCCCAAGTTTATGGAGAGAAGGGCCATAAAAGCTAAAAAGTCCCAGAAACTCCTTGATTTAGAGATATCACCGGACATTTCAGCGATACGAATAATACCACCAACATCTTCTCCTGAACGGCGACCGGTAATCATTTGCCCGACACCGCGCAAAGTTAAAGCCGTTACACCGTATATTTCTTTTGCTGACCTAACAATAGATTCGCCAAATTTAAAATTATCCTTAACCAAGTGAAAATGTTTGGCTTCACCTTTGATGCCAATCATGCGCCGTTTCATCGGCTTTTCTGTTTCATCAAAGGCATATTCCATTTCTTCAAGCGGCATATCAAAAGATAAAATCTGGCCATTACGCTCGACTTTAACCGTAGCCTGATCAATAGCCGCTCCCATTTCAAACGTTATGTCATCCCATGTTTCAATGGCTTTTCCGTTAATTTCAACGACCTTATCATTTGCCATAATACCCGCCCTTTGCGCCGGGCTATCCGGTAGAACTTCGGAAACAACAGAAGGTATATCATAACTCCCTAAAAAGAAGAACAATCCGAAATAAACCACAAATGCAAATAGATAATTGAAAAACGGACCGGCAAACGCTATTGCCAATTTTTTAGAAGGTGCCTGCGTAACAAATAGATGCTTTTTTTCTTCTTCGCTAAACTTGCTTAAATCAACATCAGATGTTGATGACGATTCGTCTGCATCACCTAAGAATTGGCAATATCCGCCCAAAGGAATAGCTGATAATTTCCAAACTGTGCCTTGTTTATCGGTTGTGCTCCATAAGGTTTTGCCAAATCCTATGGAAAAGGCGCTAACGCTGACACCTAGTTTACGTGCCACGATAAAGTGTCCGAATTCATGCACAAAAACTAAAATACCAAGTAATATTAGAAACGGCAAAACATAATAAATCGTATTAACTAACCACTCCATAATTTAATACCTTCCTTTTTATTCGAATGAAAATAATGTAAAAAGACAATAAACAATCGGTGCTGCAAAAATCAAACCGTCAATACGGTCAAACACTCCGCCATGACCGGGGATAAGTTTGCTACTGTCTTTAATTTGTAAATGACGTTTAATTGCCGATTCTATCAAATCCCCGATTTGTGCAACAAAAGCAATAAATGCACCTAGTTGAGCATATTTTAATTGCTCATTCAATGGCAAGGGTAATTTAAATATATTTTTTGTGGCATACATATATATGGAGCTGACCGCCACTGCTAAAATAACTCCCCCGATTAAACCGGACCAAGTTTTATTAGGACTTATTTTAGGAGCTAACTTTGGACCTCTTAAAGATGTCCCGATAATATATCCGCCGATATCAACACTCCATACCATTAAAATAAACCATAAAGTCATCACAAAACTACCCTTTTCGCCGGGGATGCTGCCAAAGGCATCAAAAAGATAATACATCCAATCTAATGCCCCTACGCCGATAGATATATATGGAACACCCAATGTTAATAATTTGCGATGCTCTTCGTCTTTGGCTTTAATATAAACAAAAGCCGTTGTAGCAACAATAGTCAAAAGTAACACATTTCTGTCTTGGACTAAAATGGAACAACCTAAAGCAAAAGCATAACATACCGCATAAACATCAGCTTTTTTATTGGGTGTCATTGCAGACCATTCCCAAGAAAGCATTATACCGACAAAATAAACGAGAATATCAACATAAGGATGACCTGATCGTAGCGCCCCGATAACCAAAGGAATCATGATTAACGAGGTCAAAACTCTCTTTTGTAATGTGGTAAAATTAGCATTTTCCATATCTTCTCTCCCGAGTGCTAAATTTTTGTATAATATTCATCAATTCTGTCTTATCAAAATCAGGCCATAAAGTATCTGTAAAAAACAGCTCTGTATAAGCTAATTGCCATAATAGATAGTTACTGATACGCTGCTCACCGCTGGTTCTGATTAAAATGTCCGGATCTGGAATATTTGCAGTATAGAGCAACGAAGAAAATTTCTCTGACGTCATATCATTAGGTGTAAGTTCTTTATCTGTGGCAAGCTTCATTGCTTTTTTTACTGCGGCTAAAATCTCTTGTCTGGAACCGTAAGATAAAGCAATACATAATGTTAAGTCTTTATTATTTGCCGATTCTTTTTCGATTCTTGCCATCTTCTCTTGAATATCCTCTGTAAGCATATTTCTTTCACCGATAAAGATAATGCGCACATTGTTTTCCATGATTTCTTTGAATTCTTTATCGAGGTAATCGCGCAAAAGCTGCATTAAAGTATCGACTTCATCTTGAGAACGTTGCCAATTTTCAGTTGAAAAAGCATAAAGTGTCAGATATTTAACACCGGATTCCTTCATCGCCCGTGTAATGTTGACCACATTCTCAGCACCTTTTTTATGTCCGAAACTTTGTGACAACCCGCGTTTCTTCGCCCAACGCCTGTTTCCGTCCATAATAATGGCAATATGTTTACAATCTGATGTGTTCATAATCCTATACTTGCAAAATATCTTTTTCTTTTTGGCTCAACAAGTCATCAATTTTTTTGATTGAATCGTCTGTTAACTTTTGAATTTCGTTGCTAAATCTTTTTTCATCATCTTCAGAGATGAGATTATCCTTTTTGAGTTTTTTAATTTCATCTAAAGCATCTCTACGGATGTTTCGAATAGCAATTTTATTTTGTTCCGCATATTTTCCGGCAATTTTAACTAATTCTTTTCTGCGCTCTTCTGAAAGTGGCGGAATTGGAATACGGATAAGTTGTCCGTCTGAAACAGGGTTAAGCCCTAAATCGGATTCTCTTAAAGCTTTTTCAACCGATTTGGCTAATCCTTTATCCCAAACACTGACAGATAAAGTGCGTGCATCAGGAACGCTGATAGTTCCCACCTGCGCAATGGGTGTGGGGGAGCCATATGCCTCTACCATAATGTTATCTAAAAGGCTGGCATGAGCACGTCCGGCTCTTAAACCGCCAAAATCACCTTTAAGCGTATCAAGAGTTTTTTCCATACGCGTTTCGGTATCTTGTTTTATTTCATTAAAATCTGACATATTACCTCACTTAATTATTGTAAAATTCCCTTTGCCACTCAAAACATTTATAAGAGAGTTCTCATCCTCCTGCTTGAAAACGATAATTGGCAGACGATTCTCTCTTGCCATTGAAATGGCTGTCATATCCATAACTTTTAGCTCTTTAGCAATAACCTCGTCATAAGAAACGGTTTTATAACGTTTTGCTTTCGGATTCTTTTTCGGATCACTATCATAAACGCCGTCAACCTGAGTCGCCTTAAATAAAGCATCGCAACCGGATTCTAAGGCACGCAATGTTGAACCTGTATCGGTTGTAAAATAAGGATTCCCTGTTCCGCCGGCGAAAATAATAACATTCCCTTTGCTTAGTAATTCTTGTGCTCTCCGATAAGAATATGTTTCAGCCACTTGTGGCACACTCAAGCCGGAAAGAACTTCTGTGGGGATTCCTTTTTGTATTAATGTGCTTCTTAAAAATAGAGCATTGATAATGGTTGCAAGCATACCGGCTTGGTCGGCAACAGGCCTGCTGACAGCTTTGTTTTTATTGTTAATGCCACGATAAAAATTGCCTCCACCGATAACGATACATAAAGAAATACCATTTTTGTAAATCTTTTTAATACCTTCTGTAACAGTATCCAATACATTCTCATCAATTCCGACGGATTGCTTACCCATAAGCCCCTCACCGGATAATTTTAACAGAATACGTTTATATGGTTTAGTCATATCTCTCTCCACAGCACCATTAGAAGGTATAATATAGAAATAAATCGTTAATGCAAGATAAAATACACACGAAGATGAAAATAAGTTGAAATTTTAACTCTTTTTATTAACATAAACATCATCAATTTTTTAGGAGAACATCTAATGTCTGCGGAACTAACTTACGCCTTAAGCGCAATATTCGGTTACTTTATCGGCTCAATTCCGTTTGGTTTGATTTTAACCAAAATGGCAGGGTATGGAGATATTCGTAAAATCGGTTCCGGCAATATAGGTGCGACAAATGTATTGCGGACGGGTAATAAAACTTTGGCCCTTTTGACGGTTTTGTTTGACGCTTCTAAGGCAGGTGTTGCCGCTATAGTCGCTCATGCCATTTGGGGAGGTGGTGTGGCTGATTCCATAACAGTTGCATTGATTGCCGGTGCATGCGGTGTTTTAGGGCATAATTTTCCTGTTTGGTTAAAATTTAAAGGAGGAAAAGGAGTCGCATCAACGTTCGGCTTTATTTTAGCGACTTGCTGGCCGGTAGCTTTAATTGCCTTACTTGTTTGGCTTATAATGGCTTTTACTTTTAAATATTCTTCATTATCGGCACTGACTGCTGCAATATTTGTTCCGATTGCATCATACTTTTTTGCACCAACACCACAATATACGTGGTTTTATTTGTGCATTACATTGCTTGTTGTTGTGCGCCATCACGCCAACATCAAACGCCTAATAAAAGGTGAAGAAAGCAAAATAAAATTAAAGAAATAAAAATGAACAAGCAAAAACTTTTATCATACATTAGATTAATTAATACGCCGGGAATTGGTCCGATTGGATTTAAGAAACTTATGGCGAGATACGGGGATGCAGATACGGCATTAAGCGAACTGGCAAAAAAAAGAGAAGTTTGCTCTTTATCTCAGGCGGAAGCTGAGCTGATGACCGCCGAAATCAAGCACGTCAAGCTCATCACTATGGAGGATAAAGAATATCCCTATAATTTAAAACAGATAGAAGATTATCCGCCGATTCTCTATGCTCTGGGTAATATAGATTTATTAAAAAATGATAATGCGGTGGCAATGGTTGGCTCACGTAATGCTTCAATTAGTGCTTGTCGTTTGGCAGAGAAACTTGCTACTGATTTGTCATTAAAAAATATTGTGGTTGTCTCAGGACTTGCACGTGGTATAGATGCCGCCGCACATTCCGGCGCATTATCGGCTAATGGTAATACAATAGCCGTATTGGGAACAGGAATTGATGTTGTTTACCCTAAAGAAAATCAAAAGTTATATGAAGATATGGCTCAAAATGGTCTTATCATATCTGAATTTCCATTCCGCACCAAAGCGCAAGCCTCACATTTTCCGCGTCGTAATCGCATTGTTTCCGGTTTAAGTAAGGGGACTTTAGTGATAGAAGCAAGTCTCCGTTCTGGTTCGCTTATTACCGCGCACCAAGCCCTAGACCAAGGGCGGGATGTTTATGCTGTTCCGGGAGCGCCCTATGATGATAGATGTGCCGGATGCAATAAACTTTTAAGGGAAGGGGCTCTTTTAGTAGAAAATGCCGAGGACGTTATAAATAATTTTACTTTTACACCTATGAAATTTACGGTGCGTCAAAGCAAAAATCTTGAAACGGCAGACTTATTTGAATATTCGCTTGACAATCAAGAAAATAATTCTGATATTTCAGAACAAGATAACTATTCTGTTTTACTATCACTTCTTTCCGAAAAGGGGGAGAGCATAGACGCGGTTATCCGCCATATGGAGTTGCCTGCCGAGCAGGTTTTAACGATGATAGTGGAACTGGAATTAGATAATAAAATTATTCGCCTGCCGGGCAATAAAATAGCGAAAGCTTAAAACGAGGGTATGATATGAAATTAGTTGTTGTTGAATCTCCTGCTAAAGCCAAAACGATAAATAAATACTTAGGTAAAGACTATAAGGTTTTGGCAAGTTACGGGCATATTCGCGATTTACCGAGCAAAGACGGCTCTGTTTCTCCTGACGAAGATTTTAAGATGGTTTGGGAATTGAGTTCCGGCGGCAAAAAACGCTTAAATGACATTATAACCGCTCTAAAAGATTGTGACACGTTAGTCCTCGCCTCCGACCCGGATAGAGAAGGAGAAGCCATCGCTTGGCATATTTTGGAAGAACTGTCATCAAAAAAGAAATTAAAAGATAAAAAGATTGAGCGCGTCGTCTTTCATGAAATTACCAAAAAAGCCGTTACCGAGGCGATTAAAAATCCGCGCCAGATTGATGATAATTTAGTTTCAGCATATATGGCGCGCCGTGCATTGGATTATTTAGTAGGCTTTACCTTGTCACCGGTTTTGTGGCGCAAACTCCCCGGTTCCAAATCAGCGGGTCGCGTGCAATCCGTCGCTTTGCGTTTGATTTGCGAACGCGAAATGGAAATAGAAAAGTTCAAGCCCGAAGAATATTGGACCATTGATGTTGACTTAGCAACCAAAGACGATTCGCTGATACCGTCACACTTAATTAATCTTGACGGTAAGAAGTTAGATAAATTTGATATCAATACCAAAGAAAAGGCAGAAGACGCTAAGGCAAAAATTGAGGCTCAAGAATTCCAAATCTCAAAGATTGAACGTAAAAAAGCCAATCGTTATCCGGCGCCGCCGTTTACCACTTCAACCCTCCAACAGGAAGCGGCACGTAAATTACGTTTCCCGGCCAAAAAGACCATGCAGGTGGCTCAAAAACTTTATGAATCCGGTCTTATTACCTATATGAGAACGGACGCAGTTAACTTATCAGAAGAGGCGATTGCCGCTTGTCGCGAGGCGATTGTTAAATATTTTGGTGAGCAGTATTTGCCTAAAACTCCTAAGGAATACAAGACCAAATCTAAAAATGCGCAAGAAGCCCATGAGGCGATTCGTCCGGCAGATGTGATGAATACGCCAAAGAAACTGGAAGAGAAGCTGGATTCCGATTCGCATAAGCTCTATGAATTGATCTGGAAGCGCACTGTTGCCTGCCAAATGGAGCCGGCTGTTTTAGATAGAGTGGTCATAGATTCGTTATCTCAAGATAAAAAGATTTTACTCCGTGCCAATGGACAGGTTATTGCCTTTGACGGCTTCTTGAAATTATACCAAGAAGGCAAAGATGATGAAGAAGACGAAGATAATCGCGTTTTGCCGAATGTAAAAGAGGGTGAAGATGTTTCAAAAAAGGCAATTAAACCTGAACAACACTTTACCACACCGCCGCCGCGCTTTACCGAAGCAAGTCTTGTTAAAAAGTTGGAAGAGCTTGGCATCGGACGTCCGTCAACATATGCATCCATTATTGCCGTGTTACAAGAGCGTAAATATGTTAAAGTAGATAAAATGCGCTTTATTCCTGAGGATAGGGGACGTATTGTGACTATATTCTTAGAGAACTTCTTTAAGAAATATGTAGAATATGATTTTACCGCGCAAATGGAAGAATTTTTAGATGATGTCTCCGCAGGCAGTATGGAATGGAAAAAACTTTTATCGGGTTTTTGGGCAAAGTTCATTAAAAATATTCAAGCCGTGCAGCCCTTGCAGGTAAGCGAAGTTATTGATAAAATAGATGAAGTTTTATCATATCACCTGTTTCCGGAAAAAGAAGATGGCTCTGATCCGCGCGAATGTCCGGAGTGCCATAAAGGTCATTTAAGCATTAAACTCGGTAAGTTTGGTGCATTTTTAGGTTGCTCCAATTATCCGGAGTGCAAATATACCAAACCTTTAATGGATATTAAAGACGAAGAAGAACAATCAACCGAGCGCGCACCGGCTCCCGAAGATAAGCTCTTAGGCACACATGACGGCTTAAACGTCTATCTTAAAAAAGGTCCTTACGGTTTTTATATTCAATTAGGCGAAGATGCAACGGCAACCACCGAAAAGCCTAAGCGCATTGCTTTGCCGAAGTTTTTAAATCCGGAAGAAGTTACCTTTGCTGAGGCAGAAAGATTAGCCTCTTTACCTTATGACTTGGGTGACGGTATAACGGTTAACATCGGTAAATTTGGGCAATATATTAAACAAGACAACAAATCTTGCTCTTTAACAGGTAGCGATAATATCTTTAATATCACCAAAGAGCGTGCTGAAGAATTGCTTAAAGGAGCCAAACCAAAAGCAGAATCAAAGGTTTTGGGTATTCATCCGCGCCTAAAGCAAGAAGTTCAATTAGCCGTCGGGCGTTATGGTCAATACATCAAATGCGGTAATACTAATTATCGGATTCCGGCAGGTCTCCGCGGTGGTGAAATCACCCTTGATGACGCCATAAAGGTTATTGATAACGGTAAATAAAAGATAGCATAAAAAATCCGCGGAGCTATTGCCCTGCGGATTGAAAATACTGCTGACGGATGCTTTCTTTGAGAAGCTCATCATCAGCTGAATAGTCAGAAAAAACAAGCAAATCACCATAGCCTTCAAGAAAATAGTAAATTCTTGCCGAACCTTCCGAATCTTCAATTTCGTAAGACCCTTTGTTGAGCCAGCCAAGGTATTTCCAACGAGGCAATTTGATGCCGTGATAGTCAAGAATTTCCATGGTTGTAAGAACGCTTTCACCTTTCCTATAAAGCAATTCAATGTCTTGTTTTGCTGCCGCACGTGCATTAGGTAAAGTCGAAAACTGACTTTTTACCCACGCACTAATGCACTGCTCTGTAGCATTATCAACAGAATCCTTATCAAACAGAGATTTGAAGTCTTTTTTGGTAAAAGCCTTAAGATACAGCACTGTATTCTCATTGAGAAGAATACCAGCCAAATGGTCTTTTTCTTCCGACAGAACATCTGTTACAACTCTGCTGTAATGTTCTTTCGGGTAGAGATACACAAGCGGCAACGGTGTTTTACCGCACAACCGGTCAAGATACTTACGCACTTCCTTGACTTCAGGATGCGTGGCATCCCAAATTGCAAATTTTTCTTCTTGAGTCATAAGCTTAAAGTTTTTAATGAGACATATATATTTAGAGAGTAATAAATTTCACAAAAAAGAGCATAACAAACTGATTTTAAAAAGCAAATGGATTTTGGAATAATGAAATTTTTATAAAAGGGATAAGGCGAAAATTTTCGTGAGAGAACTTCAGATGTCCAAAAATTAAATTAAGGTGAGAAATTTTAGGCAGATAGAAGTAAATGTCCGGTGGCAAAAATTTTAGTTTACATAGGTAGTAAATGAATTTTTGCTACCGGCTTCCATTTACGATTAGATGCCAAAATTTATCCCTTAAAATTATCCGACACTGCCCTCAAGCGATATATCTATCAACTTCGCCGCCTCAATGGCAAATTCCATCGGCAGTTTTTGCATAACCTCTTTGCAAAAGCCGTTAACAATCAGGCTGACGGCATCTTCTTCTGAAAGTCCGCGCTGTTTGCAATAAAACAACTGTTCATCGCTGATTTTTGAGGTTGTGGCCTCGTGCTCTAATATAGCGGATTTACAGGCATTTTCTATATACGGAACAGTGTGCGATCCGCAAGTTTGCCCGATAAGCAGGCTGTCACATTGGGAGTAATTACGTGCACCTGTCGCATTTTTGCCGACTTTAACCAACCCACGATAAGTTTGGTCAGAAAATCCGGCAGAAATACCTTTAGAGATAATCCTTGATGTTGTGTTTTTGCCCAAATGTATCATCTTTGTGCCGGTGTCAGCCTGCTGATGATTGTTTGTGAGGGCCACTGAATAAAATTCACCTTTAGAGTTATCACCCTTTAAGACGCACGATGGATATTTCCAAGTAACGGCAGAGCCTGTTTCCACTTGTGTCCACGAAACTTTGGCATTTTCGCCGTCACAAAGCGCACGTTTAGTTACGAAGTTATACACGCCGCCTTTGCCGTCTTTATCCCCCGGATACCAGTTTTGCACGGTGGAATACTTTACTTCCGCATCTTTTTTAACAACAATCTCAACAATTGCCGCATGAAGCTGGTTTTCATCTCTTTGCGGGGCAGTGCAACCCTCAAGATACGAAACATAACTCTCTTCATCAGCCACAATCAATGTGCGCTCAAACTGTCCGGTATTTTGCGTGTTAATCCTAAAATAGGTGGAAAGTTCCATCGGGCATTTAACGCCTTTAGGTATATATACAAACGAGCCGTCGGTAAAAACCGCTGAATTAAGCGCAGCAAAAAAGTTATCTGTATAAGGCACCACCGAACCGAGATATTGTTTAACAAGTTCGGGATAATCTTTAACCGCCTCGGATATGGAACAAAAGATAATTCCTTGTTTTTTAAGTTGTGCTTTATAAGTGGTTGCAACCGACACACTGTCAAACACCGCATCAACTGCTACCACGCCGGCAAGAGCTTCTTGTTCTTTTAGAGGAATTCCCAATTTATTGTATGTTTCTAATATTTTGGGGTCTACTTCGTCAAGGCTCTTGGGCTTAACGATCTGTTTTGGGGCGGAATAATAGTATAAATCCTGATAATCAATCTTATCATAGGTTACTTTTGCCCATGTCGGCTCGGCCATTGTTAACCAATGGCGATAAGCCTTAAGTCTTGAGTCTAAAAGCCATTCCGGCTCATTTTTCTTTTTTGAAATAAAGCGGATAATATCTTCACTTAAACCTTTGGGTGCGACATCGGCGGCAATATCGGTTATAAAGCCGAATTTATATTTATCACCGCTTTCATCTTCAATTTGTGGTTTGTTACTCATATCCTTAACCTCTTTTAAATTTAGTGCATTTATAAGCCATGAAGTTCTAAAAATCAAGCCCGTTATATCGCCAATTTAACGAATCTTTAGTTATTTTGGTTTATAATCAAAATGCTAATTAGAGGAATGGCTATGAAAAAGATTTTAACGATAATACTTTTATTGCCGCTTATGACGGGTTGCTATGCCAGACACGGAGGATTTCCGTGGTTTGGTAGTGACAACTATGGCGCAAATAAGGTAGAAGTTAAAAGAGGCGATACCCTTTATAGCATATCAAAAAAATACGATGTTTCCATGTTGGATTTGATCGAGGAAAACGATTTATCAGAGCCCTACACCTTAAATGTCGGGCAAATTTTAAGATTGCCGGGAAATTCAACCTACATCGTTGCCAAAGGGGATACACTTTATGGAATTGCCAGGAAAAACCATGTGGATGTTAAAACTTTGGCGCAAATAAACGGTATAAAAGCGCCATATATTGTAAAAGTGGGGCAGGAATTAACTTTACCCGATGGCATATCCGGCACTTCATCAACCTATAAAACGTATGCCGCAAACACATCTGCTAAACAAACAGCGTCTGCTGCATCACCAAAAGAAAATAATACCAAAGTTGTTGCAAATAATAAACAAACAACCCAATCCTCAACAGTTAAAACCGTATCAGCGTATCGTAAAAACAAATTTATTTGGCCGGTTAATGGCTCGGTTGTTTCAAATTTTGGTTGGGCAGGCAAAGGCAGACGTAACGACGGCATAAATATTAAAGCGGCATTGGGTACCAATGTAAAAGCTGCCGATAAAGGTGTGGTTGCTTATGCCGGAAATGAGTTGAAAGGGTTTGGTAATTTGGTTTTAATCAAGCATGCTGACGGCTACATCACAGCCTACGCACATAATGCCAAATTATATGTTAAAAAGGGGCAAAAGGTTTTACGTGGTGAAAAAATTGCGACCGTTGGCACCACCGGCAGTGTCAATACACCGCAACTGCATTTTGAAGTTCGTGCCGGCAAAAAGGCAGTCAATCCGCGCGCCTATCTCCCATAACATATTTAAATAAAACAATTTTTAAGCCCATAAAAGCAAATTTTCGTGGTAAATCTCAGAGTTTTCTGTTGTAACAGCTTATTTTTTGCCTTAAACTTCAGCCACAAATTTAATTTTAATGGAGAAAAATATGTTTATCACAGAAGCTATTGCAGCAACTGAGGCGGCCGCTCCGGCAGTGGAAGCCAGTCCGATGACAGGGTTTCTTATTCAATTAATCCTTGTTTTTGGTATCTTCTATATTTTGCTGATTCGCCCGATGAAAAAGAAAGAAGAAGAACGCGATAATATGCTAAAAGCTATTGATTTAAGAGATGAAATCATAACTGGCGGTGGCGTATATGGACGCGTGGTTAAAGCTGACGCAGATACTTTAATGGTTGAAATCGCTAAAGGTGTGGAAGTTAAAGTCTCTCGCAGTAGTGTGCGTGAAAAAATATCTAAAACCCCTGTTAAAAAAGACTAATTAAAAAGAGAGAGTTCAATGTATAAACTATCATTACAAAGAATAATTATGATTTTAGCGGTTTGTTTAATCGGCGTGTTTTATGCCGTTCCAAACTTCGTTAAAAATCCTAAAACAACTTTACCTTCTTGGTGGCAACCTGTTAATTTAGGTTTAGACCTTCAAGGTGGATCAAGCCTTTTGCTAGAAGTAGATATTTCTGCAGCTCTTAAAGATAGAATGCAGAGCTTAGAAGATTCTGCTCGTGCTGCCTTAAAAGATGTTCGTGTTCGCTATCAAAAAATCAGTTCTGATGCTGATGGTTTAAAGGTGAAAATTGACGATGCTAATGCCAGAAGTAAAGCAATTACACCTTTAAGAAAAATGGATGAAGGATTGAAAGTAACAGAGCAAGACGGCGTTTTGGTGGTAAATTATGATGAAATGTCATTAAATAATATCAAAGCCAAACTGGTTGATCAATCTATTGAGATTGTGCGTAAGCGTATTGACGAATATGGCACCAATGAGCCGATTATTCAAAGTCAAGGTTCTGGCCGTATTCTTGTTCAATTACCTGGTGTGCAAAATCCTGAAGAAGTTAAAGTTCTGTTAGGTAAAACCGCAAAAATGACTTTTCACCTTGTTGATAGCACTACAACGGTTGCTGAGGCAAAACGCGGTAAGTTAAAATCATCATCTCGCATTATCAGAGGTTCCGGCGGCGAACAATACGTCATCATCAAAAGACCGGCTGTTGGCGGTGAAACATTAACTGATGCCGGCGTATCTTTCCAAGATGGCGCTGCCGCAGTTAGCTTCAAATTTAATAATTTAGGTGCTAAAAAGTTTGGTGATGTTACCAAAGATCATGTTGGTGAACAATTGGCCATTGTTTTGGATGATGAAGTTATTTCTGCTCCGACAATTCAGTCAGCAATCACCGGCGGTTCTGGTGTGATTACAGGTAACTATAGCTCGGAAAGCGCACAAGAATTGGCATTGTTGCTTCGTTCCGGTGCTTTACCTGCGCCGTTGAATATCTTAGAAGAAAGAACCGTTGGTGCAGGATTAGGCGCTGACTCCATTAAAGCCGGTGTTTTTGCTTCGCTTATTGGATTTGCCGGAGTGCTTATCTTCTTGCTTTTAGCCTATGGCTTGTTTGGACTATTTACATCAATTACGGTATTCTTAAACTTGTTCTTGATGTTGGGTGCTTTAAGTCTTATCGGTGCAACCTTAACCCTTCCGGGTATTGCAGGTATCATCTTAACCATCGGCATGGCAGTAGACGCCAATGTGTTGATTTTTGAACGTATGCGTGAAGAAGTTAAATCAGGACGTTCTATTAAAGATGCCATAGAAACAGGTTTCTCATTTGCTTGGGGAACAATTATCGACTCAAACCTCACAACCTTAATTGCTGCTGCAGTTTTATTCTATTTCGGTAGTGGTCCGGTTAGAGGATTTGCCGTTACATTAGCAGTTGGTATTGCAACTTCGCTCTTTACATCTGTGACAGTAACCAGGTTGATTATTACCGCGTGGTATAACCACTATAAACCCAAAGCATTACCGATTTAATGAAAGAGGATAAAGAAAATGACAATGTTAAAATGGATAACTAAAGATACCAATATCAACTTTATGAAAGGGCGTTTTGTAACCTATGCCCTTTCAGCAACCCTCATCATACTGGCGTGTCTAAGTATGTATTTTAAGGGATTTAATTTCGGTATTGACTTTTCGGGCGGTGTGCTGATGGAAATCAAATCAGAACGACCGATAAATGTTGAAGAAATCCGCTCAAAATTAAGTGTTTTGAAGTTGGATGAATTAAATCTGCAAACCATTGGCGAGAACGGAGACGAACTGATGATAAGAGCTCAAGCCGAGAACGCCAATGAAGAAGCATCGCGCAAAGCAGTTGTTGATATTAAACAAATTTTAGGTAACAGCTATGAATATCGCAGAGTGGAAAATGTTGGTCCGCAAGTCGGTGATGAACTGAAAACTGCAGGTATTGTAGCATCTTGTTTGGCAATGCTTGCGATTGCAATTTATATTTGGATTCGTTTTGAGTGGCAATTTGCTCTTGGCGCATTAATCGGTTTATTCCATGATATTATCATCACCGTGGGGTTGTTGTCATTCTTCCACTTTGATTTCAGTTTAACAACAGTTGCGGCAATTTTAACTCTTGTCGGTTATTCTATTAACGATACGGTGGTAACTTACGATCGTATTCGCGAAAATCTTAAGAAATATCGCAAAATGCCACAGTTGGATCTGTTAAACAAAAGTATCAATGACATTTTTTCCAGAACCATTTTAACCGGAATTACAACACTTATTGCCGTTATTCCGTTATATTTTTGGGGTGGGGATGCGCTTCAGAGCTTTTCGTTTACAATTTTAGCCGGTTTAATTATCGGAACATATTCATCTATTTACGTTTGTACGGCATTCTTAAATTTGTTTGATTTACGCGCCGTGGAGCATAGAGATGATAATAATTACTTTGGTACCATCAGTTAAAAAATAACTGCGTGTAAGCCAAAAAAAGAGGGTGTAGCCACACCCTCTTTTTCATTCCTAGAAGCTATTTTCAAGCTCAACATTCCGGTATGTTCTTGATAATCTTTGCGATATGCTCCCATATACGAAATAGATGCACTGATATGCTCTGTAATATAGGCGTTGAGTGTCGTGCTTGCTTCGTATCCTAAACGATGTAAGCGCTTTCCTGGAACAAAATAGCCGGTTCCGTTTGCCAAACGAACAGATGTATTGCCCTTATCACTAAGTAAATCATAAGTGAGACCAAAGTAAATATCCGGACGGAACATGCCGAAACTCTTTGTAAAGCGAATACCGGCAACAGTACGCAAGAGATCAAATTTTTCATCGCCAACTTGCTGATTTGCCGTGTCTTGGTAAGCGTTTTGTTTAATATGATAGTATCTGAATCCAAGTTCAGGTGTGAAATACTTAAACTGATAACCGGTCATCATCGCAACAGAAGCGGTATGAACATCATATTCAGCCTTATAACGAGAGCCTAAAGCATATTTTTTCTCATCATAATTGGAGCCGCCATATGCCAATATCCAATCAATAAACCAACGATTAGGTTGATAATTACTGTATGCAAATCCTGTAATGGAGTTTGTATCAATATTGCGCCCATAGGCACTGATATCGGTGGAATCAAATTGTAGGCCGGCGCCAACTTTCATACAGCGATTAAGTTTCTTTTCCCATCCCAAAATAACACCACGACTATTTGCATCAAATCCTGCAATTCTGCCGCGATCACCAATTTTAGATTCTCCAACATAAGCAGTTCCCCAAATGCTGACGCCATCTAGATCATCACCGGAAGCAAATCCCATAGGATCACGTTCGCCACGGAGATATCCGTCAACTGTCTTAAACAATCTACTGGTAAGTTCTGTGGTATTTGTTTCTACAACAGATGTTTCAGTCGGCGCTAAAGTTTTAATGGCTTTAACCAGACCATAGGCATCATTTTGTGCCAAATCAGCTAATTTGTTCGCAACATCTTTTGCAGGAAGTCCATCGGCAAATTCTGGACCATCAACCCAAGCGCCGGCAGCAACACCAACCCAATGCTGACCGCTGGCTTGTTCAGCAATTTCTTGTGCGGTTGCCTTCGCCTAATGTGCCTAAATCCGCACCGACATTCTCATCCGCACCTAAATTGTAGGTTTTATTTGAAACAGTCGTGTCCGCAACCGCTTCTTGCAACGATGTATAATCCGCATTTGCAATAGACGGGCTTGCTAACAGAATCGCTAACGTTACAGCAGAGAGAGAACGAACTGTTTGCTTGGCTATCTGTTTGATTTGATGTATAAGAGCAAACGGAATGGTATAAGACACATTACCCCTCTTAAGGCTTATCTCCTTAAACGAACTGTATATTTTAATATACATACTCATTTACTCTCTCTTACAATAATCTCGCTTTTCTTTGGCTTTTAACGGTGTATTTAAAGTGTTTTTTGTGGCAAATTTGCCGAATCGGTGCGCACCGATAAACATTGCTTAAATATAACACATTAGCCAAATGATTTTGGCGAGTGCAGACGCTTATTACACGTCTACAATGATAAAAATATAACATAAGGAGTTAAAACGTGGTTAATTTTTTTTGCTTTTTATCAACAGAAAATACTAAACAATAGGCAGGACTCGTCTAAAGAGTCACTGTATTTAAACAAGGTATTTAAACAGCGTATTTAAAAAACTGATTTTTTGAAGCGATTTTGATGCCAAAATGATTTTAAACGGAAAAATTACGCAAAATCGCCGTGTCAGACTTAAATAATTTAAATTTTATTGAGATAAACAGTTGACAGTGCCCTCAAAAAATGGTATAAATAACGAAATTTGTATTTTTGTTAAATTTTTAAAAAATTATTAAAATGGACTTTGTTAGAGAAACAAAAGAAAGAGTCTGCGAGCTGATGTATTCGCAGAATGCCGTGAGAGTTAACTCGGAAAAGAACTTCTTGCTCAAGGGGGACATTAAGTCGCCCCTGTGGTTCAACGTTGGGGTGTTAGAGAACGATTTTGGGACTAGAAGTTCCATTGCTTCGGCTCTCCATATCCTCTTGACGCATAACCACGACTTTGACGCCGTTGCCGGTGTTGTGAGTGGAGGTGTATCTTGGGCAAGTAACATCGCCAACTCAAGAGCTTTGCCGCTCATCCGTGTGCATGGAGAGCCGAAGAAGTTTGGTCTCTTCAATCAGATTGAGGGAGAAATCCCCTCTGATGACGCAAAGGTTCTCATCGTTGACGATGCCATCACGTCCGGTATCAACGCTCTCAAAGTGGTGGACGCACTTCGCCGCGGAGAAAACGGTAAACGCGCTCAGGTCATTGGGCTCTGCACCATTTTCGACTGGGATTTCCCAGCTGTGAATGAGAAGTTCTTTAACCTGGGGGTGAAGAAGTATTCGCTGGTCAAATTCCAAGAGGTCTTGGATTACGGCTTTGATCATGGCTACTTAAGCGAGGATGTTCGTCCGGCCATAGACCAGTTCTGTGAGCAGTATCGCTGACAAACACTCTAAAAAACATCAAAGTTTTATCCCTGCCTATGAATTAGGCGGGGATTTTTTGTGTGCGGATAATTTTCTGCTTGATTGACAGCAAATCTGTTGCTAATATCCCCCTTATGAGGGAAAAATGACATTAAAAAACGGTTATAAATATTTTTTATGGTTTGCTGTCTGCAGCTTGCTTATCTATGGCTTAGGCTTTGGTGTGTGGACAGTTATGGCAACCGAAACCGGCAACGGCGATAATGTAGAGCATCTGCACGCCACATGGCTTGTGGCTTATGGCTCTGTGCCGTATAAAGACTTTTTTCAACACCATAATCCGCTTTTATGGTATGTCTTTGCGCCGGTTGTAAAGCATTTTACCAATCTTTTGCGTTTGCTTGATTTTGCGCACGCCGTGTCAATAGTGGGCGGTGTATTGACATTTTGGGTGGTTTATAAAGTTGCGGCTCGCTTTTTTGCAGGTGGAATAAGTGCATTAATCTCCCTTATTATCCTTTGTCCGCCATACTTTTATATTTATTGCTTTAACTTTAATCCCGATACGTTTATGGCGCTTTTCTATGCTATCGGATTGTATTTCCTTTTTAGCTATTGGCAAGAAAAGAAGTTGTATGCGCTGTGCGTGGCTTTTATGAGCTTTTTTATCGCCTTTCTGTTTACTCAAAAGATACTGATGCCGTTGTTCTTCTTGGGGCTGATAAGTTTATTTATCTTCTATAAACAAAAATGCTCGGCAAAAGATATTATGACCGCCTTGGTATTACCTATAATTTGCTTGTTGTTATTTGTGGCGTTGCTTTACCATTATGATGCCTTAAAGCTCTATTGGCTCTCAAACTATCCGTTTAATGTAATTATGCAGAAATACTATGGCTTTAGGCGGGTGGATGTGATGAATCATGAAACGTTGTTCTTCTCTATAAGTCTGTCTGCTATCAGTGTTGTTTTCTTTTTTAAGAGTGCAAATCTGTATTTTAAGGTAATTTCATTCTTATTTGTCGTTGAGTTACCGTTGCGTTGTTTTTATTTTTCAATAGCGCCGTATTATATGTTGCCGCTGATGATATATGCGGTGTGTTTAAACAGTGTTTTAATTGAGAAGATTAGAGAAAAAGCCCCATATGTGTTGCTTATTTTTATCGTGGTTGGCGGATATTATGCCTATACCTCAGTGCCGAATTACCTTAGTGCGCGAGGACAAGACAGAAGTTTCGCCCGTTTTTTTGACCGCAATGTAAACCCTTGCGATTATGTTTTAAGCAGTTATTTCGGCAATCAATCTATAATGAACAAAGATCCGCATTACTATTGGTCAATGTTTGGGCATGTTGATATGGTAGGGGAAGAACTAGGTATTGCACCGCATCCGGTAATGGATGATTTGGTTGTAAAGTATTTGCCGAAAATAATATTTGGAGGTGTGTATAAAAGCAGTTATGCCGAACATCATGGTTATTATGAGGAAATTCAACGCATATCGCCGGATATTATTGAAAATTATTATATGCCCTCATCGTTTCCTGATTTGTATTTGCTGAAATATGAATATCGGCACCAAAATTGTGTATATAATAAAGTAAAAAAGGAGTGGATGTATGTTGACTAAGTGGTTAAGCCGCTTTTTGTGGTTTTATATCATCGCCATGTTTTTGGTAGGTTGCCATATTTATGGAATAGTGGTTAATGCTAATGGCGATAATGTGGAACACTTGCATACTTCATGGTTGGTCTGGCAAGGAAAAATACCGTATAAAGACTTTTTTCAACACCATAATCCTTTAACATGGTATTTATCTGCCCCTTTTGTTGCAGCGTTAATAAATAACCCGCATATTTTTGCAATATTTAATATTTTGGGCGTGTTTATGCTCTATCTGATTGCATATTATCACTATAAAATCTTTTTACTGGACCAAAATGATAAAATTTCAGCACTGTTTGTGGCTGCGGTAACCGTATCATCTTATTCGCTCTTGTGGTCAACGGATTATCGACCGGATACGTTTATGTTTGTGTGCTTTTTCATAGGACTGTATTATCTGTTTAAATTTGATAAAACATCAAGCCAAAAATCTCTTAATATAAGTTTTACTGCCTTTTTCTTCGGTTTTATGTTTACCCAAAAAATTTTAATGCACTTAATTGTGCCGGCAATGTTGGTTATTTATTGGTTGATGATAAAAAAAATCACAATAAAACAGTTTATGAAGGCAATAATTGCACCACTGATAGGCTTGAGCCTGTTTCTCTTGTGGTTACATCATCATCAAATGATAGAGCTTTACTGGCGGTCTAATTTTATCTTTAATCAGTATATTCCGAAGATATTTGAAAAGCAGCGTATTGTTTACCCGCCGACCGAATACATAGAATATTATATATTTATACCGATAGCAGCCATCGCCACTCTTTATTTTTTATTCAAAGGAAATATATTAGAGCGGACATATAGCCTAATGTTTATTGTTGAAGCCTGTTTTAAGCTCTTTTATTTTTCGGCATTTCTGCATTATATCATCTTTTGGTTGATGCTTTCGATTATGTTGACATTTATGCTGATAAATAAGTTACCTAAAGGAAAAGAGGCTTGTTACGGATTGCTATGTTTATATCTGCTCTTTATGGTATTTTATAATTATCATACGACATACGCGGTGGAAGCAAAAAACAGATTATCTAAAACCGGACACGAATATGCCTTTAATATTTTAACGCCATGCGATTATGCTATTAACGGCTATTATGCGACATATAATCTTAAAGCCAAAGACGCCGGATATTATTCAATACTACTGGGACAAATAGACGTTTTGGGCGAGAAGGTTGGTGTTGCACCTAAAGATAATTTGAATGAATTAGTGCGCACAAAACTGCCTAAACTTGTTTCAGCCGGCGTATTTTGGAATACATATTGGGAACAACGTGGCAAAAGTATCCCTGTTCATCAAATAGATTCAGCTTTAATCAACACATATTATGATTATACCGGATTGGGGGACTTACATATCTTAAAACCGCAATATCAAAAGCATTATTGCGTTTATAACGGTAAAGAGTGGAAGTATATGGATTAACGATGTTTGATATCAAATTAGGACTAAGTATCTTACAACAAAATGTTAAAATAGCACCTGAAGCCCCCGGTGTTTATCGTATGCTTAATGAAAATGACGAGGTCTTATATGTCGGCAAAGCTAAAAATATCAAAAAACGTATTGTTGCCTACACGCGAATAGAACAACTAACAACAAGACTTCAACGCATGGTAGCGGAAGTCAGACGCATGGAGTTTATTATTGTTGAAAATGAGAATAGGGCGCTGATTGTCGAAAATGAGCTGATCAAAAAGCTTCATCCTAAATATAATATTTTGCTCAAAGACGATAAATCATACCCACACCTAATGCTTAATTTAGATGAGGAATTTCCGGCTTTAAGAAAATTCAGAGGCAATCGTAGCGGTCATGCCAAATATTTTGGCCCTTATGCCAGTGCTACGGCGGTTAATGAAGTTCTGGACATTATCCAAAAAGTATTTCAGCTGAGAAGTTGCCGAAACAATGTTTTTAGCAATCGTGAACGCCCTTGTCTGCTATATCAGATTAAACGCTGCTCGGCACCTTGCGTTGGTAAAATTAAAAAAGAAGATTATCGCGAAACAGTTAAAGAAGTAATAGATTTTTTAGAGGGAAAAAACACCAATATCCAAGCGGAATTATCAAAAAAAATGCAACAGGCGAGTGATGACGAAAATTTTGAACAAGCGATTCTCTTCCGCGAGCGGATTCGTGCCTTAACCGGCATACAAACACATGCAAATTTAGAATATTCCGGTTTACAGTCAGTCGACATTATCGGTATTGCTGAAAAAGACAACTGGTGTTGTATTGAGATATTTTTTGTGCGCGGTGGACAGAACTGCGGTAATGCCCCATACTTCATCAAACGCACAGAAGAAGCAACGTCTGCTTGGTTCCCAAAGAGATATTCATATCCGAAAATTTAGAAGGTAGAGAATTTTTGGAAACAGCCCTAAATACTAAAATCAAAACTTTTAGCAAGGGAGATAAGCATAAACTGATTGAAAATGCAGTTAAAAACGCAACAGCGGCCATAGAGCGGCGTTTGGCAGAAAATAAGAATATACACGAAAACTTAAAAGAAATGCAGCAATATTTTGACTTGCCATGTCTGCCAAAGCGCATAGAAATATATGATAACTCGCATAATGAGGGCTCGTATGCCGTTGGAGCGATGGTTGTGGCAACGCCTGAAGGTTTTGATAAAAAATCTTATCGCACTTTTAATATTAAAAATCCAGATATTACCAATGATGACTTTGCGATGATGAAAGAGGTTTTAACACGCCGATTCGACGGTATGACAGAAGAAAATCGTCCGGATGTGATATTGTTAGATGGGGGCTTAGGGCAACTCCACGCTGTGCATGAGTGCTTAAAAGACTATGATTTAAGCAACATTAACATTATAGCAATATCAAAAGGCGTTGACCGCAATGCCGGAAAAGAATTTTATCACCAAATCGGTAAAGAAAGCTTTGCACTACCTTATCGTTCGGCAATAGCTTTTTATTTGCAAAATCTCCGCGATGAAGCGCACCGTTTTGCGATTGGCACACACCGTAAAAAACGCGCCAAATCAATGGTAAAATCAGTTTTAAGCGAAATAGATGGGGTAGGGGCAAAACGTCGCAAAGATTTACTCAATCACTTCGGTTCTGTTGAGGCAATCAAAGATGCCTCTGTTGAAGACATATCCAAAGTAATTGGAATAAATAAAAAAACGGCTGAAAACATATATAATTTCTTCCATAAATAAAAAAATGAGTTATTATTTACATAAATTCAGACTATTTTATGGGGGAAATGTCGTGTATAATTTGCCTAATATATTGACCTTATCAAGAATAGCGGTCATTCCGTTGATTTTTTTGTCAGCTTACTCAAACTTCTGTTTTGTAAACTATTTTGCCGGTGTTTTATTTATTGCCGCGTCTGTTACCGATTATTATGACGGTAAATTGGCGCGTGCGCGCGGCGAGGTTTCGGCTTTTGGTCGTTTGCTTGATCCGATTGCAGATAAGTTATTGGTTGCAACAGCATTAGTTGTTATTTTGGTTAAGCATGTAAAAATCGGTGGTGAAGATGTGGCGATTATTTCTAAAATAAGCTACATTCCGGTATTTGTCATTTTGTGTCGTGAATTGCTCGTTTCTGGGCTTCGTGAATTTTTGCGTGAAGTAAATGTCGGCTTGCCGGTAACGCGCTTAGCAAAATGGAAAACCGGTTTTCAAATGGTGGCATTGTCTATGCTCTTCTTCAAAGGTTGGTTTATTTGGGGTGGTTTAGGCGAAATCTTGCTTTGGGTTGCTGGCGTTTTAACTTTTGTGACCGGTTACCAATATTTTGAGAAAAGCATAGAATATATTAAATCTGAAAACAGCAAAAAAACACCGAAAAAAAGTGCAAAATCTAAAAAATAGGGTGTTGTCATGGCAGAAGCACAAAAGCACATACTTGTCGTGGATGACGATACAAGGTTAAGAAGTCTTCTGCAACGCTACTTAAGAGAACAAGGCTTCTTAGCAACAGCGGCAAAAGATGCAGATGTTGCAAAATCTTTTTTAGATATTTATGTTTTTGATTTGCTGATTGTAGATATTATGATGCCACGTGTTACCGGCACGGAGTTTTTGCGCAATATCAGACATGAGGGCAACAATATTCCTGTTATTTTGCTAACGGCAATGGGCGATACGGAAGACCGGATAACAGGGCTGGAAACCGGCGCAGATGACTACGTGGCAAAACCCTTTGAACCAAGAGAGTTGGTCTTGCGTATCAATAATATCTTAAAAAGAACCGAAGAGAAAAAAGAACAAGCCAATAAGCTTACATTTTATCAAGTTTCCTATGATTTATCAAAAGGAGAGCTTATAAGCCAAACAGGCGAAGTGATACACATTACCCCCGTCGAAAGAACTTTGTTAAATCTATTGGGCAAAAAAACAGGCGAAGTTCATACACGTGAAGAATTGGCAGAGGTTTTAGGCAGCCCCGAGAGTTTGCGCACGGTTGATGTCCAAATCACACGTTTGCGCAAAAAAATTGAACAAGATACTAAAAATCCGCGCTACTTACAAACCATACGCGGCAAAGGATATATGTTAATTTCAGAATAAGGAGAAAAATAATGCATATTACACTTCCAGAAAAAGCAAACAGGTTACTGCAATACCTAAAATTAAAGTTATTGCCCAGTAAGCTCTTTTTCCGCACTATGCTATTGATTTTTATTCCATTGATTATGGTGCAAGTGGTATCTGTTGTGGCATTCTTTAACGGCAACTGGGAAAAGGTTGGTAAGAGATTGTCTAACAATTTGACCAATAATATTGTAAATGCGGTGGAATTAACAAGTGAACATCCGGATATGCTTTCTGAGATGCAAAAAATATACAACAATACTTATGGTATTGAGTTTGAAAAAATCACGGGTGACGAACAATTGGCTGTTAAAACCAGCACACATTATGGCAAAGATTATAAGATAGTAACGGGCTTTTTGGAAAAGTCATTGCATCAAAAGTTTCCGAATTCTATGACCTCAGTTTATTTGGAAAACGGGCGTGATGACCTTATTATCTTAATTGAAAGAAATGACGGGTTATATCGCTTTAAGACACCGACCAAAAATATCTTCAGCACATCTATTTTTGGCTTTGTGGCGTGGATGATTGGCACATCATTACTCTTATTTATTGTAGCAACGCTGTTTTTGCGCATACAAGTGCGTTCTATCGCTACGTTAGCGCAAGTGGCGGAAGATTTTGGTAAAGGTATTGATTCGCCTTTTAAGCCCTATGGTTCGTCGGAAGTGCGTAAGGCCGGTATTGCTTTTATTAAGATGAAAGAGCGTATCTTGAAGCAAATCTCTGAGCGCACACAGATGTTAGCCGGTGTTTCGCATGACCTACGCACTCCTTTAACAAGGATGAAATTGCAACTGGCAATGTTGCCGGAAAATCCGGAAAACAAAGAGTTTATTGATGATATCAGCGAAATGGAAAAAATGTTGGATGGTTATTTGGCATTTGTTTCCGGTGAGGGCGGGGAAAAGAACACCTTTGTTGATATGAATGAGTTGATCTTAAGTATCATTAATAAGTTCCGCAATGGCAAAGCCATGGTTCGTTATTCCACCAATGACCAAGTAAGTGCTATTCAAGGGCGTGAACAGGCCTTAAAACGTGCTGTAACAAATATTATTTCTAATGCCTTTAATTATGGCAAAGAGATTGCGGTGGCGCTTGAGAGCAATAATAATAAGCTGATAATAACCGTAGATGATGACGGACCGGGGATACCGGAAGAAAAGCGCGAAGATGTATTTAAGGCGTTTTATCGCATAGACGAGTCGCGCAATAAAGAAACCGGTGGTGTCGGTTTAGGTTTGTCTATTGCGCGCGACATTATAACTTCCCACGGTGGCAAAATTGAATTATCAGACAGTTCGTTAGGAGGCTTGAGGGTTCTCATTTCTATTCCCTTATAACTCGCACATACGAAAATATGTGTTCCGCTAAAAGAAATATGCGGAAAAATAAAAAGGAGGCAAATTAGCCTCCTTTTTACGTTAAAGGCACGTGTTTTTTGTCTACTATTTGCTTGAGAAAACATAAATTTTTAAAATAATTTAAATTTTTTGCATTTTTATATTGACAACAAAGATTTTTTTGTGTAATTTATGTCCATAAGCTAACAAACACAACATAAAAATTATAGTCATATTCTTGATATAGACCTTTTGAGATAGTTTTCATCATCTTATAAATCAGACTCATCATCTTCCCTCCCTCCCTAAAAAAAGATGATAACTATCTCTGCTCCCAAATAAACCGATTGATTGTCTTTTTCAATTCTCATCTCCCTTAATCACATAGATCGGTTTATTTCACCTAAATAAGCCGCTCGCTCATAATCTCAAACACATATCAGTCTCCCTCCCTAAAAATCAAAAAAGCGGCTTATTTCTATAAAAAACACCGTGAGATTTCTCGCGGTGTTTTTTTTGTTACAGTAATTGATGAAAAACACTATTTTTAAACAGTGCATTTAAATAAATCGTTATGGCTTACTTTCTCCTGGTGTTATAGAGAATACTATTCTTAAAAGGATAGAGAATGACACTATCTCCCCCTTGACGGGGGAGATGTCGCTGAAAGCGACAGAGAGGGTGAAAATTAAAACATCCGAAGCGTAGTTGACAAGCGCATAAAGTGCGAGCCTTACGGAGCAAGAATGTCACAGAATGTGACAGAGAGTGTGACAACTACCCATCATTTCAAGTCCTATCTCCCCTTGAGGGGTATATCACTCTAACAATCTCCTCCCCCTTGAGGGGGGGAGGATTAAGGTGGGGGTGAACCCATCTCCCCCCTTAAATGGAGGCTTGCCTCTTAAAGTCTCCTTCCCCTTGACGGGGCTATGAGGTATAAAAACTGTCCGGTGGACAGTTTTTACCGAAAGCTATTTCTCCCCCTTGACGGGGGAGATGTCGCTGAAAGCGACAGAGAGGGTGAAAATTAAAACATCCGAAGTGTAGTTGACAAGCACAACAAGCACGCCCTACGAGGCAAGTAAGGTGGTGTAACAAATCCCCCAAAAAACAGTCGTTTTTTATTAAGATTTTTTTCAAAAAAACACCGTGATAAGACACGGTGTTTTTTTGAAAACCCTCGCGCATACGCGATGCTTTTCCATAAAGAGGGCAAACGCCCTCTTTATCTTTTATAACTACCAGTCACTACCGGAGAAGTCTAACGTTACACCTCCGCAAGTCAATTCTTTTGAAGAACTTGATGCATATATCGTGCTGCTTCCGCAAGTAATACTATATAACTTACATCCACTTAGTGTGTTAGTCTTTCCACCGACCTGATTTCCAAAGGTAGTAGACGAATTTATCGTTGTCCAACTTTGCTCTCCGGATTTGCAAGTTAATTTCTTTGTGCCGTAATCAGTCCAAGTATCTGTGTCTGTATATGCTTGACCATTATGAGCCATGTCGCCCGGGAACCATTGTGTATAAGAACTACATTGCGCTGCAACGTAAACATCAACAGAATTCACATCGTTTGGTAACATACATTTTGCCACTATATAAGGGTCTGATGCATTACCATTGCGCTCTTGCACATCAATGTTCCCAGAAGCTGCTGAACAGCATATATATTTTGTTGGATTACCATACTTATCCCACTCATATACCGAACAAGGTTTACCTATTTGTAAGGTATCATGGTATGTAATATTGTGAGTTGGACAAGATAACCCCGACCATTTAACCGGTCTTAGACCACATCCTACCCATGTATTATGATAATACTGGAATTCATCACCATGCCATCCACCTGAGTGAATACCATCACCATATGCATCAGATATCCATGAGCCTTTTGCCTTACAATAGCATGTATTTCCACATTGCGTTTGCTCAGTCGCACATAAGCTATCACCAGGGCATCCTGATACAGATTTATCGAAGAATTCTGGGCAATCATCGTTGCAAGACTCTTTATAACAAGTCAAAGAACCATATCTACTCTTCATTGTTCCTTTCATTTCTTCAGATTTTGCACTTATCATACCTGCTGAGCTGTTATACCAACCATCAGCCTCGTTACAAGCTGCACCATAGTAGCATGAAGTACCGCAATAATCTGTATGCAATTCCTTAAACGCAGAGTTTGTGTTGCCACTGCTTGTGGGATATTTACTACAAACTGCTTTATAGTTGTTTAGATTAACACAGGTTTGTTTATCCCAATAGTAGTAAGCAGGAAGAGTACCTGTGCCTCCTGAACTATAGCAAGCACCTGTTTCTCTCTCTGCAGACTTCACGCAATTCTGAGCTGCGCTACAGCCGCTGAGGGATTCTCTTTTTATGTTCTTAAAGTAAGAACCGCATCCTGTGCCATATTTACAACCGGTTGCCTTATAAACAGTTCCGTATCCGGTACAGCTTACGCCGCTATCCCAGTTGAAGTAACTATTTTTATTTTCCGTTGACTGGTAGCATCCGCCTTTTGCTGATGCAGACTTAAAGCATGAAGTGCCGTAATAGGTACCGGTATAATAAGACGTAAAGTATGTCGTATTGCATCCAGGGTCACTCTTCACACATGTAGCTTTACCGCACCAACCTTCTTGCCATTTTGCTTCCTCTACAGTTACATAGTCTTTATCTGAACTACTTGGTTTCTGACTGCTAAATGCTAGTTTATTTGGATATAGGCAAATCTTAGGTCTCAGATGGTACGGACTACCCGGTTTTACATAGCAACGAGTTACTGCGCTACATCCTTGTAATGCTTGCGGAATGGCCTTACTATCCGGATCAAAGTATTCTGCTTGCTCTGCATTAGGCGCATCCGATGTTGTTCCCTCCGCACACCCCGTAATTCGTGTGGAATACATAATCCCGCATCCGTCGGTTGCATTCGTATAGGCTTGTGCATATGTGAAGTAGGCCGTATCTATGTCTGGTGCGTTACTGCTGCTGCAATAGTTACTTACAGAACTTGTCGCATAGTGACATTTCTGTCCTCCTACATTTGCTTCTGCTGTTACAAAGTAATCAGTTCGTGTTTCATCATATTTACACCCTGTTGAATAGTAACATGGTCCGACTCCATCTGCTGTCCTATCTGTTACATTAAATATACAGTGTGGCCCGCTATCTCTTGTGTGTACGCAACTACTTGCTTTATATGACCATTTCGTCGCACAACCCGTTCCATACGCATCTGTTGACGCTTGGTCATAATAGAAGTAATTACTACTTTGTCCTGCATCTGCCAGATGATACCCACTTACCGCTCCATTCGCATAATTACATGTCGCACCGCCGTTATTAACTGATGTAGTCGTAAAGTATCCCGTCGGTATGTTCTTACTTGCTGTTGTGCAATCCGTCGAATAGCTACATTCATAACCACTTGCCTCTTGTTTGGTTGTGCCAGTAAATATGCATAATCTACTATCGCTTCCTGCTAAATACCGACAGCTATCCGCTCGATAACATATGCTCGAACTTTGTTCCTTCGAACTCGTATTAAAGTATGTCGTGCTTGGTGCTGTTACATATGCACCACTGGCGCACGATGTCCCACGATAACAGGTAATTCCGCTCGCTTCCTTATCCCCGTAATTGAAGTAACTCGGATAACTATTGCTGTTATATGCACCGGCTGCCTTGTTACATGCTGTTGCTCGATAACAGGTAAATCCTGTTACGGTATGACTATTCGTATAGAAATATGATGTATCCGGACTATAACTATACGCTCCTTCACCACATATGCTAGGACCTTCTGCACGACGATAACATGTCCTTCCTGATGCTTTTGAGTGGATTAAATTAAAGTAGTCTGTTGGTATCGTCCCTGATTCATATGCCCCTGATGAACATTGATTTCCTCTGTAACAATGCAACCCACTGCTGTATGAATCTGTCGTTACAAAGAAGTATGTGTTCGGGCTTGCACTATATGCTCCTCTTGCGCCATTACATGAATCTGACCGGTAACATGTCGATTGGGACAATGATTTACTGCTTGTTACAAAGAAGTCGATGTTTGGTGATGCTGAATAGGCTCCAGCCGCTAAACGACATGCTGTCGCACGGTAACAGGTTGAACTTGAACCATACGATACTACTGTTAAGAAGTATGAGGTATCCGGTGTTATTGTTGCTTGCCCAGAACACCTTGTTGCACGATAACAAGTGCTGGATGATAATGTCTTTTCCGATACGGCAAAGAAATCTGTATTTGGTGATGCAACATATGCACCGGCCGCTAAACGACATGCTGTCGCACGGTAACACGTTGAACTTGAACCATACGATACTACTGTTAAGAAGTATGAGGTATCCGGTGTTATTGTTGCTACTGCCGTATTACAACTTGTAGTTCTGTAGCAAGTCGTAGATGTCCGGTTTTTCTCTGCTACATAGAAGAATGATGTGTTCGGTGATGCCGAATATGCACCGGCAGGAATGTTACATGCGGTTGCACGATAACATGTAATTGACGCTGAGGAATAGTTGCTGACAAAGTACTCACTTTCAAGTGAACTATATGCACCAGCTTTGATATGACAACCGGTTGCACGGTAGCAGTCACTTTCTGAATGGCTTATCATATTCGTCAAGAAGAATGATGTATTCGGTGATGAACTGTATGCACCTAATCTAATGTTACAAGAAGTTGCGCGATAACATCTTATGCCTGTTGCTGTTGAACTTATGTTATTAAAATACAAAGCTTGCGCATCAGTGGTTGCATACGGATAATTATCTATACCTCTTGCTGTATTCGGTCTGATAGCACAGCCTGTTGCACGGTAGCAATCACTGCTTGACATTGTTTTCATATTTGTATTAAAGAACGATGTATTTGGCGTTGAGCTATATGCACCATTACCAAAGGCACATTGATCTGTACGATAACAGGTTGTTACTGTCGCGTGTGATGTTATTACATTAAAGTAGTTAGCATCCAGTGTACTTGAGTATGCACCGGCCTCAACACGACAATCTGTGCCACGGTAGCACTTGCTACCACTGGATAATGAGTGGATAGTGTTGAAGAATGAGGTGTTCGGACTAGAGCTATATGCAACGGAAGCACATTCACCACTACGATAACATGTCGAGTCATTTGCCGCATTTTGTGAGGTTAAGATAGCAAAGAAATCTGCGTTTGGTGATACCGAATATGCACCGGCAGAAATATTACATGCTGTTGACCGATAACATGTCGAACCAGAGGCCAGAGAATAAGTATATCCAAAGAATGATGTATTCAGAGCTGTTAACGGAACAGAACTACTTGCACATTTTTGACCGCGATAGCAGGTTGAACCGGATGCATAAGAGGTAGCCACGTTAAAGAAGGCTACGTTTGGTGTTGTGGTATATCCGCCAGCTTCAGGGTTATAGTCATATGCACGATATACTGTCGTTCCGGAAGCTTCAGAGCTGATTGTCTTAAAGAATGATGTATTCGGACTAGAGCCATATGCACCGGCAGGAATATGCGGATTATCACCACGGTAGGCTGTTGAACCGGAAGCTAAACTCATTGCCGGCGCAAAGAACGACGTGTTCGGTGAGCTAGTGTATGCACCGCCAGGGCCGTTATAATCTACCGCACGATAAGCTGTTTTACCAGACGCTTTTGAATATACGGTGATAAAGAACTTCTCATTTGGCTTGGATTTATACGCACCTGAAGCGTAATTGTATTTATCACCACGATACGCAGTTGAACCTGAGCCAAGAGACATATTGGTGATAAAGAATGATGTATTAGGCGCACTGGTATATGCACCGGCTTCAAAATGTGCTCTATCCGTACGATAAGATATAGAACCACCGGACACAGATTTAATCATATGGAAGAATGATGTGTTTGGTGCTGAACTATATGCACCAGCCGCGATATGAGTGCCTAAACCACGATATGCTATTGAACCGGAAGCTAATGATGCCCCTACAATAAAGAATGATGTATTCGGACTCTCCTCATTTGCATCATCTGCTCTTCTATCTGCACGGTATGATATTGAACCTGAAGCATAAGACTTAATCACATTGAAGAATAACTCATTCGGGGATGAAGTATACGCACCGGCAGGAATGCGCGCTTCATTTGCGCGATATGAAGTTGAACCGGATGCTTTTGAACTTATGGTGTAGAAGAACGATGTGTTCGGGCTAGAGGTATATGCGCCGGCAGGAATATGCTCTAAATCGGCACGATAAGACTTAGAACCGGAAGATAATGAGGATATAACTCTAAAGAACGATGTGTTCGGGCTAGAGGTATATGCACCCATTTCTTCTGCAAATCTGTCTGCACGATAGGCTATTGAGCCGGATGCCTTAGAATTGATTACATTGAAGAACAATGAGTTCGGAGCACTGGAATATGCGCCGGCAGGAATATGCTCTAAATCGGCACGATAAGATTTAGAACCGGAAGATAATGAGGATATAACTCTAAAGAACGATGTGTTCGGGCTAGAGGTATATGCACCGGCAGGAATATGACTATTTATTGAGCGATAGCCTATTGAACCTGACGCCTTAGAACTAATGGTTATAAAGAACGAAGTATTTGGTTCTGATGTATATGCACCGCAATCCTCACATACCCAATCTGCACGATAGGCTATTGAACCAGATGCTTTAGAACTAATTGTATGGAAGAACATTGTGTTCGGCGCGCTGGAATATGCACCGGCAGGAATATGCTCTTTATCAGCACGGTAAGACTTAGAACCGGAAGATAATGAGTATATAACTCTAAAGAACGATGTGTTCGGGCTAGAGGTATATGCACCGGCAGGAATGTGAATATCTGTTGAACGATATGATGTTGACCCGGACGCTACAGAACTTATGGTTATAAAGAACGATGTATTCGGGCTAGAACTATATGCACCAGCAGCTATTTGACAGCCTTCACCACGATAACATGTGGAATCTGATTCTGCATTTGTTGCACTCTTTACAATAAAGAACGATGTATTTGGGCTAGAACTATATGCGCCACTGGCGAAGTTACAAGCAGAAGAGCGGTAACATACTGTTCCAGATGCTGTGGAATTAACAAATACAAAGAAGCTCGTGTCTGGGTTGATGTTTGAAGTTCCTGCGCAATCCGCACCACGATAACAAGTAGATCCGGATGCAAGGGATTTATGAACAGCAAAGAATACAGTATTCGGCGTTGAGCTATATGCACCAGCTTCCGTATTTAACCTATCTGCACGATATGATAACATACCTGAAGCTTGAGACGAAATAGTGTGGAAGAAAGATGTATTCGGGCTAAAACTATATGCGCCGGCAACTATATGTCTGTTTTGTGCGCGATAGGATGTTGAACCGGTAGCTAAGGAGCTTATAGTAAAGAAGAATGATGTATTAGGTGTAGAACTATAGGCACCAACGGAAATATTGGCACTGGTTGCACGATACCCCGTGTTTCCTGAGGCATACGAAACTATCGTGGAGAAGAATAGTGTATTTGGAACATTAGGTGAGTTACAATAAGCACCTAATTCTATTGCACATCTGTCAGCACGGTAGGCTGTTGAGCCAGATGCCTTAGAACTAATTGTATGGAAGAACATTGTGTTCGGAGCTGATGTATAAGCACCAACTTCAAAGTGAGCTCTATCCGCACGATATGCTATAGAACCAGAGGACTCAGAACTAATTACATGGAAGAAATCTGTATTAGGTGTTGAGCTATATGCACCGGCTTTAATATGTGCATTTGTTGAACGATAAGCCTTAGAACCTGATGCATATGAGTATACACCTAAGAAGAATGATGTATTCGGTTCTCTTGAATATGCTGTGTCTGCAGCTCTATCAGCACGATAGGCTATTG
>Ga0310691_10000845_pt1 | contig 52146 bp, 39 predicted proteins | sample 176DNAGHGlowgp2_FD_203887 | JGI IMG/M metagenome (GOLD analysis project Ga0310691, IMG submission 203887) | Sheep rumen microbial communities from Palmerston North, Manawatu-Wanganui, New Zealand - 1766 DNA GHGlow gp2 (v2) (version 2) | ecosystem: Host-associated > Mammals > Digestive system >... | reverse complement strand
AAACTATTTGTTTATTTTTTTGACTCTGAATCCGACTGTATTTGGCAAGAAATGAGGGGTTGGCTCTCCGTGAATTAAATCACTTATGAGACAACCCCCGTGTGCGACGCCCTGGTGCGACACCCTGGTTCTGAAGATCAAGCCCTGGTTCTTATAACTCAGCCCTGCTTATGTGTCATGTAATGCACGGCGGCCTGGTTGTAGACGTAGAACGCCTGCAGGAGATCCTTAAGAGCCACTGTCCGTGTCCCGACCGCATCCCTCTTAAGAACGTTATAGCAGTAGTTCAGCGGACTGTATTCGACGTAGTATTCCGTGTCATCGCCGGCGACATGGATCGACACATGGATCTTCTCGCCGAGCTTATGTGCCGGGATGCCGGGCACATAGATGAATGTGTAGTTCCCGGAAGCCCTGCCCTTGGAGTTCACGATCCCGCTCGTCTCTTCGGAATACGTCACTTCCTTGCCGGTTCCGTTGATGAAATAGAAGGAAAGTCCGGTATCGGATTCGATCGCCAGGCTCGCGCCGTAGAAGGTAAGGCCTTCCGGGAGCTTCGCGTCCGTAGCGGCATTGTACTGCGGGATCGAAGCGGGGCTGACCGCAGGAAGTTTCCGGTCCTCAGGATCCTTCAGATACTCGTTCGCAGGATGGTATGTATTATGATTGAAATACGTCTGTGCACGAGAACCATAGTTCAGAAGTGCTTTTACCAGAGGAACTACAGCAGCATATTCCTGATTCACGATGTTGCCGTCCTTATCGTAGGCACTGTTTAATATGGCTGCTGCATAATCGACAACTGCCACACTATACTTCTCGCTCGTAACACCGCTTTCCTCATCCACGATCTGCGCATAGAACGTATCGTTCATCTGCTTCGCCGCCATTGGTATGCGGAACACGGAATAGGTTACATTATTTCTGGTCTTGACTTCTGCATCTTTCACCTTGTAAGTGGCAACGACCGTGCCATCAGAATTCGTGCACTTCAGGACAGCAGTATCGCTCGTGGCGACATAGTCGGCCACAGTCAGATAGAGGTTCACGGCGATGGAGCCATCGAGGCTTAAGGAATAGCCGCCGAGTTTTCCGGCCACTGCCTCTTCAACATCCAGATCCACAAAGATATCATCGGGCTCCTCTGTGCTCAGCGCGATCCGATAGAGAACACCGGCTTCCAGTGTGACCGTCATGTTCATCTCCCCGGTATCGTACGCCTGGTATCCCCGGCCGATCTCTGTATTCAGGTCACTGCTCTTATAAAGGATCATACCGAAAGACAGATCACTCTGTGCGTGGAACGTGTAGGTTCCGCCCTTTTTCACACTGAACGTGTAGTAGGTAGTGGTTCTGTTCCAATCGACGGCTTTTCCGATGAACACATTCGTGTTGTTCCCGACCGTGAGCTCTATTTCCTTCGCCACCACGATGTCAAATGTATCCGATGAATGGCTGCTACTGGCTTGGAATTCGAACGCATACGTCTCGCCTGCTTCAAAATATGCAGAATATTTCCCGTTCGACGAAGTCAAAGATATGTAACCGAAATCGGTCGGGCCGTCTACGCGGTATGCGCTGGGAATGGTAGCGTCCTCACAGGAGAAATAGTACACGCCAGACTCTGAAGGTGTAAAGGTCGCAAATCCAGTTTCCCCGCGCTTGGCGATCGCATTGCCGCCTTCAGCAATCGCGGACAAATCATTTATATAGAAATCTACGTTTTCATTCGTTTCTGAATACGCGGAAAGCCTGTATGTCTGGCCCTCCTGAAGGAAGTACAGGATACTACGGTAGTTATCACCATATTCACTCATATACGAGAATTCGTTACTGATGTTGAAATCTTTGGTCGACGAATAGTAGAATTCATACAATCCTGTTTTCGTGGGAGTAAACGTATAGTTCGCATATTGACTAAAGAGAAGAGATTCATTCTTTCCTTCGAAAAGCTCCAGCAAACCATCTTGGATCACGGATACGGTTGCCGTATCGGCAATATTACTGAAATTATCCATATTCAGATCGAAGAGGTATGTCTGTCCGGCCTGAAGGTAATATGAATACTTACCGAAGCCGGAATTGTTGTCCTTATAAGAGAACAACCAGTCCGCTCCAGTGTTAGTTGAAAGGGGATACACTCTGGCATAGTTGAAAGACGGGTATCCTTCCTGCATGGTGAACTTGAACGTATACGCATCGGTGACAGTCGGAGTGAACAGCGCGTACATGTGATCATTCATCTGTCGGCTGATTTCCGTATCTGTCCCTTCCGTCAGAGTATCCTCAAGCGTGGCGATATAAAAATCACCTTCACCTCCAACATAATAAAGCTGGTCCTTCTCGAGATAGTGGACCATTATATCTCCCATAAAGAATCTTCTGTCCGGATATGTTCCGAGCACCGGTCCTCCTCCTGAAGAAGGATTGGTGATCAGATAGTAGTCGGAGGCCGTCGGGGTAAAAGCATAGAACGGGTATAGATCCTGCTCGTCGGGGAACTCGGTGTAGCCTTCTGAGATGACACCGGCTTTCTCAATGAGGATCGGGAACGATACCTCTTTATTTTCCGCTTCCCATGTCGTCATGGAAATGTAGTAGGTCTGTCCGCCTCTCATGCAGGCAACGTAACGATAGCCACGTGATCCACCTTCACCATACTCGCCCTTGGCGGCATTCAAGAAAGAGGAATCATAGGCAAGAAGATTGAAATAGATGTCTCCTACTGATGTGATCGTATACACGCCATCTGTCTCGGGCGTAAAGGAATAGACCGGTATATCGTTCTTCGAACCGCGTGTGACCGTGGTCTCTTCGCCTTCCACAATGGCAGGGAAATCGCGTGAAAACTCCACATTCGTAACACAGAAGAAATGCTTCCCGCCACCGTCCACCTCGGCGCGGATACTCACGTCATACGTCACGTCTGCCTCGAGCATCGTTATATATTGGTCTGACCAAAGGGAAACACTGGAGAGACCTACATGTTCCCCGTCCTTATAGAGATTGACGGATACGCTGGGTCCTTTCTCGTCCGTCACCAGATCGCCCGAAAGCGTGAGCACATATGCGCCGCTTTCACTCGGGGTAAAGGGGATATGCGTGTACGTATCGCTCTGTACTATTATTTTATTATTCCCCGACGTGATCTGCGTCGGCTTTTTCATAATCAGCATCGTACAGGGTTTATAATGGTCGAACGAAGTGGCGGAAACAGTAAAGATGTATGTTTTCCCTGCCTCAAGCTCTATATCCACCTTTGCTCCAAGATAAGCCGCGACATACTGATTCGGCACAAGTGCCGTTCCATACTGATCCGTTACCGTCACCGTCGGATCCGAAGTATTATCCACTATGTAGGTATACTCGGCGGTCGTTTGCGGTGTGAATTTTACAGAATACGTACTGTAGTATGGAATATTATCTTTGACGAAATACTCGTCTTCCGTAAGTGCCTCCATGGCTTCAAGCTGCTCGGAAGTGACCACCTCACCTGACGTGCCTTCGTCACCTTCGGCCAGTACGAAAGCCGGGCACGAACAGATCAGCATGACCACGCTGAGAAATGCCGCCAGAAGTTTTCTACTCTTCATATACCTAAACCTCCTTATCCTTAATTACTCAGGTACTGTTCTGCTTCCTTGTTATAGAAATAGAAAGCCTTCATCAAATTCTTCAGTTCTGCCGTACGGGACGCCGACATCGGGCGTGTCAATACGTTATAGCAGTAGGTCATCGGGCAGTAGGATACGTGATAATCTCCCGAATCGCCGGTAAGCAGGACCTTCAGATTCACGTACCGACCGAGTTCATGTGCGGCGATGCCGGTGATCCGGACGGTCGTGTACTCGCCGTTCCTGCCGCCGCGCATCACGGTCCCGTCTTCTGTCATGAACTTCATTTCCTTACCTGTCGTATTCTTAAAATACAGTGTCAGGACCGTCTCCGAGATGAGTGTCAGGCTGGCACCCTCGAAGGTCACGCCCTCCGGAAGGGCCTCGGTCGAACTGTCGTAAGCCGGAAGACGTGAAGTCGGTACATTACCAAGCCTCATCTCCGATGTGGAAAGATCTACGTTCGCCAGATCGTCCGTATGATAATCGAAGTACAACTGCGCGTAGGAACCATAGTTCAACAGTGCTTTTACCAGAGGAATCGCATCGGCGAATTCCTGATTCAGCACCGCGCCATTGTTACTCCAATCATAGGCGTTCTCTATGATGTAATCGGCGTACTGCTTCACGGTGAACGTGTACTCTCTTCCTTCGAAGTCGTTCTCCATGTCGATAACCTGCGCCTTCAGCCCTACGGTCATTTCTTTCGCCGCGACCGGAAGATGGAATACATAGTAGGTCTGGCCGCCCATTTCCTTGGTATCCGCTTCACTCACCATGTACATGATCCCGTTCCCGTTCGGCTGCGTAAACAGCAGGTATGCGTACGGGCTGTCCGCGATGGTCCCGCTTAGGGACATGTAGAGATTGACGGCGATGGAGCCGTCGAGGCTCAGGGTATAGCCGGCGAGCCGTGCTTCCAGTTCCTCCACCTTACTCACCACGACAGGAAGCTCATACGGATCGTCATAATCCTCAATGCTGATATAGTAGGTCCTTCCCGCCTTTAGTTCCACTTCCAGCTTGAAGTTGTCGCCTTCTCCGGAACCGGAGTCGCTGGCGAGCTGTGTTTTCTGTGTGTTTTCGAATTCATAGATCTCGATCATCGGAGCGTGATCCGCTTCATCCGTTGAGGTGAACGCATAGAGGCCGTCCTCTGAAGGGGTGAACGAGCACACACCACTAATTGCATTCCAGGAAGTCTGACGGTCCTCGATCGGAACGGTATTGTCGCCGAGTTCCAGAGCCTTCTCCTGGTCGACGCGTGCAGTAAACGAAGTCGTCGAATCATTGTTCTGAAGTTTGACATAAAGGAGATATGTTTCTCCTTCTTCCAGTACCAGGCTGATACTGTTTTTAAACCATGTGAAGGATTCCATGATTCCACTAAAGTATGGGGTCTTACTCTTGATATCGGCCGAATCCGCCTCTTCGAACATCTCCGAAGAGAAGGTATAGACGCCGGTCACGGACGGGGTAAATGCGTAGTACGCATATTGCCCGAGCACATCGACCGTGGCTTCCTGCCCCAGCTCGAATTCTCCCACTTTGTTGATGCCCCAGCGCACGTTCAGATCGCTGTACTGGGAATTATTCATATAAATGGAATAAGATGTTCCTGCCTCAAGCTTCACGACCCGGCAGCGGAAGGACGTGCCGGATGACTGGAACTCGAGGTAATCCGCTCTTCCTCCTTCGTATACATACGGAGCGTCACCCAGGCCCTCCAGTGAGTAGACGATGTAGAAGCCGGATTCAGAAGGCGTGAAAGAATAGTACTTCGCTTCTCTCGAAGCAAGCGTGACCGCGTTCACCGCTCCGAGCGTAATCCCCGTTTCCGGCGCTTTCGCTACCGTCATCGTCTTGGGATTCTGATCGGATCCGGAATAGGCCGTGACAAGATACGTCGTCCCGCCGGTCAGCGGAACGGAATACTCGAGCAAATTGCCATTCAAACTCGTGCGCTTGTAGGTTCCGTCTTTCGTATACAAGTAAAGACTGGAGTACGACAGTTCCGATGTGAAAAGATACGTTCCCGTGGAAGATGGAGTGAACAGCGCGTAGTAAAAACCGTTTCTGGTCGAACGGTACGGCAGCTCCGTTTCTTTGTCTTCTACTAAAGTGGCAAACGGCTGAACGATCTTCATCGTGATCTGCCCGTCTGACCCGTTATTCACGCACTCGATGACATACGTCTCCCCAGCTGTGAAATAGAAGCAATCCTCCGAAGGATATACACCGTGACCCATAGAATCATAGACATTCAGGGTACGGCTTGCATCTCCTGTGTCGACTAAGTACCATCCGGTATTTTCCGGGGTGAAAGAATAGACATTAGCAGTACCCTGCTTCGCCTCGAAGGTATATTCCTGACCGAGCACGGCCTCCGGTGCTTTCTCCACATGGACCGGCACCGTCACTTCAGTTGCTCCGAACTGGAAAACCTTCACGTAGTAACTCTTTCCACTTTCAAGATAGGCACTGAATTTGAAGTTTTCCCCGTCACCGTAGTTGTATCCGGAGCGGGTGAGCGTACCTTCCGTGTTATAGTTGCCGGTGGAATAGAATACATACACGCCGGTGCTCTCCGGTGTAAACGTAAGGATCGTGTTCTGCAGATTCGGTCCGAGAGTGACCTCGGCCACGCCTTCTTCAAGTGTCGGGATCCCCTTACTGATCTTCACGTTCACCAGATTGTAGTAAATATCCTGCCGATACATATATAGCGAAAAATCGTACTGGACACCGCCAGCGAGATCCGCCACGACAGTTTCTATCCCGTTGGCTCTTGTCGAAGTCCAGCTGATCCGATTCTTATTCTCGTATATGCTTGCGGATATCTCGTAGCCTTCTGCGGAGAATTCGAAGACATACTGTCCGTCTTCTTCCGGGATGAATGAATACTTTGCGCTGCTGTCATACCCTTTTACGAAGACCGTACTCTCGCCGAGGGGAAGGGTCTCATCCATCCGGTCGATGAAGAATTTCACAGAAGAACTGTCATAGTCTTTGTCTTCCGCAACGATCTTGAAGGTATATGTCACGCCCTCCTGAAGTCTCAGGTACTTGATATCATAGCGGAAATCACTATCGCTTTCGAGTGGGGATACTTCTTGGCCGTCTGCGTCGAAAACCGTGACCGCCAGCATGCGTCCGTCTGCGCACAGGAAACCGTATCTTCCCGTGGTCGAGGGCGTAAACGTAAGCGTTCTCTTTCCTTTATTCTCGTCTTCTTCGTCTTTGGCTTCGATGTAGTCCACGAGAAAAACTTCACCCTCGGTCATTTCTCCGAGGTAGTTCGGATCCGGAGCATCCTCGCCATCGTCGGCGGCATCCTCTGGATTACCATCGGCATCGGGGTCCTCGTCATCGGGGAAATCCGGGTTGTCCTCGTCAGGGTTCTCGCCATCTGGGAAATCGGGATCCTCATCATCGGGGATATCGGGATTGTCCTCGTCGGGATTCTCGCTATCGGGGTCGTACCCTTCTTCCGTCGCATACGGATCGTCATCCACCTCTTCTTCTGCCAGCACCAGTCCGGGCATAGCACTAACCAGCATGATCGCGCTAAGCAGCAGCGACATGATCTTCTTACTCTTCATCAGTCATCCTCCTCATCATTCCAGAAGTGAAATAATGAAATCTGTCCTATCTTGCCTTTAGTTTTCCTCATTCGGTTCGATCGGTGTCGTATCCTCCGGAATTGACGATGCGGTGACCACATCCTCCGCATCGAAAAGGATCACTTCCAGTTTCAGTTCCTCGTACTTCTTTTCCATTTTCATTTTTACCTCCAAATAATTGTTTCCTTTATTTTTTCTATCTGTTTTTCTGTTTCCTTTATCTGTTTTCGTTATCGGTTTCCGATCAGTCTTCGCCGATATAATTATTTGCAGCCTGATTGTAGAAATAGAATGCCTTCATGAGATTCTTCAGTGCCACAGTCCTCGTCTCCGTCTCATCTCTCTTAAGGACATTGTGGCAGTAGTTAAGCGGGCTGTAGGAGACGAAGTATGCGCCCGCATCGGATCCGATCCGGATATTCAGCCGGACATTCTCATCTAGTCTATGCGCCGGGATACCGGTCACTTTCACGATCGTGTATCCGCCGCTCTTTCTGGATGCGATGGAAACGCCTTTCTCACTTGTGAAAGTCAGCTCCTCGCCGGTTTCGTTCGTGAAATAAAATGTCAGTGCAGTCTCGGACTCTATGGTCAGGCTGGCGCCATAGAAGCCCACGCCATCCGGAAGCTGTTCGGTCTCGCTGCTGCTTACGAATCCAGGGACCGAATCGGCACTGACCGAGCCAAGGGTACGGTCACGATCCGTCATCCATTTGCCGTCATTCGCAAGATCCGATTCTTGGAACCGGAAGTAGACCTGTGCACAGGAAGCATAGTTCAACAGTGCTTTTACCAGAGGAACCGCGTCTGCATATTCCTGGTTCTTGACATGGCCGCTGTTGTCATATGCATTTTCGAGAATGGCTCTGGCGTATCCCACCGCAGTGAATGTGAATGCCTCACTCTCGATTCCGTTCTCTGCGTCAACGATCTGCGCGCACAGCTCTGCGGTCATTTCCTTCGCCGCGATCGGAAGGTGGAAGACGTAGTATTCGATGTTATTCACGGTCACGACATCTGCCTGTCCGATTCCATACTCCACCACGGTTCCATTCGCACGGGTGTACTTGAGAACGGCCGTATTGCTGCTTACGACATAATCGGCAAGCGTCATGTAGAGATTGACGGCGATGGTTCCGTCGAGGCTCAGGGAATAGCCGGACAAGTTGCCTGCCGGGGCGTTCTCCACGATGAGGTCGATATCCAGATCCTGATCGCTCTGATCCGTAAACATGGCAAGCCGGTAAATGACGCCCGCTTCCAGCGTGGCGATCAAGTTCATGTTGCCATCTTCCGTGGAAGTCTGTCCGTGGACGAACTCCTGGTATCCACTCAGTCCCTTGTAAAGAATGGCATCTACAAAGAGGCCGTCGTTCTTCTCGGACCGGAAAATGTATGTGCCGCTCTTTTCCGGAACGAACGAGTAGTATGTATAATGACTGCCGTATCCTTGGAGGTTCTCAACGAGTACGTGCTCATTTCTTCCCATCTCGAATGTTCTATCCGGAGTCACAGTCACCTCGACCTGGTCGGTGGTGTAGCTGGTGCAGCCGGTCCGGACCGGAATGATGTACGTAGCGTCTTTTTCGAGAATCGCAAATATTTTCCCGTTACTGAAAAACGTAGGATAAAGCGTAGAATAGGATGCTGTAGGCGTTGTCGGAGGGACTATAATCTCATTGACTCCGCCGCCTTCGCGTCCTATGCCATATATGCGTGTCTCCGTCGGGATGTATTTCACAAATGTGTAAAGACCGGCATTCGTGAACTGATTTGTGCCCTCGCTCAGGTCTGGTGCTTTTGCCACGTAAAGATCAAGGGTAGCATCATTTATGTAGTCCACCAGAATGGTGTACTGCTGGCCGGCCTTCATCTCATATGCGATTGAGCGGAAGCCATAGCTATAGTCGTCGGCACTGTACATACGTGTGTAGGAATAATCGTCTGAGCTCATGCTGAGGATGGAACTCTGGAAATTGTAGAACTGATACAGGCCATCTTTCTCCGGAGTGAATACGAAGATCCGGTCCGGCGAATCCTTCGAAAGTGTGTTCTTCCCCTCAAGAAGAACTGGAAGGTCCTCCAGGGACAGGTCCACTTTCACCTGTTCCGGCGCATGGGAGTATAGGGTCATGTCCAGAACATAGGGCTCGCCTGCCGTCAGGTAATAGGTGAATTCCTTATAGTCGGAACTGCTCTTCTTCTTATCCAATGAATCTCCGTTCGTGCGGTAAATGATCGTGTTTTCATATCCGCTGCCGCATGTCACGCTGAAATCATAAAGGCCGGATACTTCCGGAGTAAATGTCGCGTAGGCGTGATTGTCCCTCATCTTGGCAAGTGTATTCTCGCCGAGGTCGAGTTCCTGGTCGATCGGTGCGACAAAGAAGGTAATATGATCCGTCCCTGTGTCGTTATAAGGAGCAAGCATCACCGGCTGGTTTTTCTCCAGATAGAGTGCGTGTGCATATTGAGACACATAGCTGTCCAGGTATGTTCTCGTGTTCAGGAAACTGTTCACGACATCCGCATAGAAGAAGTAATAGCCTTCCTGATCCGCCGTGAAAGGATAGTATACGGTCTCATATTCACCGACGGGAACCACGTTCTCTCCGGCCTCGTAATCCGACATCTTTTCGATTACGACCGGGAAGCTCTTCGTCCAGGTCTCATCCGTATAGACTCTCAGTTTCATGTAATATGTCTGTCCGGCACGGAGGACCGCACGCATCAGGAAGTTCTCTCCACTCGCCCCTGCGATGGCAGACTCATTCACACCATCTTCCGTGTAGATGGTGATCTCGGTATTGTAGTCCCCCTCAGAATAGATCGCATACACACCGTTCTCAGAAGGGGTAAAGCTATACCAGGTCTGATTCCTATCATTCCCGGCACGCACATTGTTCCGTCCGTAATCAATTTCGGTCACTTTAGTGGATATATTCAGATACACCGCGTCGAAGAAATAGCTGTACCCGTTGGTGAGTGAAAGACGTAAGTCGTAAGTCACCCCTTCCGTTAGATAGGCGGCCACCTGCTGGTTGGCACCGGTGGAAGAAATAAACCACGTGTTCACGCTTCTTTCGCCCTCATATACAGAGAAATACACGTATGGAGTATAGTATGCAAACGATTCGGTCATCACAGAGAAGAAGTACACCTTGCTCTCTTCAACCGTGAAGGAAAGATGCCGCTCTCCGGAAGCATTCCGCTGCAGGAAAAAGTTATTGCCTACTTCCGGCTGCTCCATCGACTTAAAGATGAATAGATTAAATTTGCTGTCGTAGTTGTATTCGTAGTCGTAGGCAGTTGCGTTGATCACGAAGATGTACGTCTTTCCTGCCTGAAGCTGCAGATCAAGACATACCGCCCTTTCCGTTTCTTCCGAATGAAGCGGCAGGATCTCCGTACCGTTTTCATCTGTTACGGTTACCGAAGGTTGATACGCATTCGTCGCCAGGAATGTATACTTCGCCGTTTCCTGCGGCACGAACATGGCGGTCTGCTCGCCCTCTAGGTCAGAAAACTCAAAAGCAATGCCATTCACCAGTTCGCCGAGCGTCGTCATCTCGCCGTTCTCGTCGTCAAGTCCGTCATCCGGATCGTCGTCGGGAATGTAGTCGTCTTCCTCTTCCTCGTCGGGATCGCCTTCCGGATCCTCCTCGTCCGGGTCCTCACCCGTCACATATTCCTCATCGCCATTCGGATTCTCATCGATTTTCTCGGCCATGACACACAATGACCAAGAACTCACCAGCATAGCAACGCCCAGAAGCGCTGCCAAGACACGCTTTCTCAACATATATACCCAAACCTCCGTATCCAGTTGTTTCCCGTTTAAACCCAAGTTGACACTTTATTATAGCAAAAATCAAATATTTAGTACAATATTCAAATTCCTATTAATGCGAAAGTTTCGCGGCGTCTCTGGCAGCCGACCGATTAAACTTCCATTTTGGAATGTTTAGTCTGTCGGGACCCTCCGCCAACCTACTAAACTTCCAATTCCAGGCATTTGGTATGTTGGGCAGGGCGTGATTCTGGAGTGTCGACCTACTAGAACTCGGTTCTGAAGCATTTAGTATGCTTTTTTCAGCTCTAGAAGCCAAATGTATAAAGAAATGACATACTAAACTCACGAAATCAGGAGTTTAGTATGTCAGCCCCCTTCAAAACCAGCTCAAATGACATACTAAATCTTCATTTTGGAAGGTTTAGTATGTTGGGGCCCTCCAATCAAGCCCCAAGCCCGTCCAATCTCATACAAAACCGTGAATACATATGCAAAAGCACTGTTTCCAGTGCTTTTCACGCCGCGATCGGCAACTTATTCTCGAACACACTGAGACGCTCGCGTGCGATCGTCAACTTATTATCGAACACCCGAGACACCTCGCGCGCTCCCACCCGCCGTCGGATCGTGCAGCCACGCCCGCGCTCACTTCTTAATGATTTTCAGAATTGCTTTCTCGTCCACGTCGAACTGCTTCAGCAGATGCGCCACGATCCGCGCCCGCGACTTCTCCGGCGCCTCACCATAGCGCCCCGTCACGAACTCGTAGCCCCACAGGTACTCCGGCAGCGTGTACCTCGCGATCGCCCAGCCATAGGCCTCGCCGTCCTTGTTGACGCGCGGCAGGAAATCCTTCGCCACCAGGTATGTTTCCATCTGAAGTTTCGCGCAGACCCCGTCGAAATTCTTCTCGCCGCCCTTGCCGAATCCGGCCCGTTCCTTGAGCTCGAAAGAATAGAGCACCGGATCCGCCACTTCCTTCTCCAGATTCTTCTTGTTGATATCCTGCAGTTCCAGGCGTTTCGGCCACAGCTGGTCCATGATCCGCTTCTCCCGGAGCTCCGCCCGTCCATCGTCGAAACGCGCATCGAAGTCGTACCCGTCCCGACGGAAATTCGCGAAATCCGGGAACCATTTCTTCGCCACAAACCCGGCCTTCCTGCCGAAGAACTTGCCGTACGCGACCTTCCCGGTCCGCGACAGCGTGACGCGCCACTCCCACGGGTCGACACGCTCATCCCCGCACCACCAGCACGTCGGATCCGTCAGATTCTCCACCGAGAACCCCGGCACATCGTTCGAAAAGAGCGGCAGAAAGCCGACCCGCTCGATCACCTCAAGCAGCTCCTCCGCCGTATGAATGCACCCCGGCTCATCCCAGTCCATCCCGTGAATGATCCACTCGCCGTCTATCTTTTCCATACCCGCTCCTTACCGATCCGTCCGCATTTCCCGTAGCTCAACATCCGCGGCTCAACTTTTGTTCTTCAGAGCGCACTTCCCACACAGCCCTCGCTGTTTCAGACACGCTTTCACGCCACGATTTCTTCGTCAAAAGCACTTTGGCGACGTCTTTCGATCGTCGCCTGAAGTTCTGACTCTGTCTTCTATTGTATCGCAAATCTACGCGCCCGGCGCACTTGCCTGCCGCGTCGTTTTCCGCTCTTCACATGCCGTGCACACTCACAAGCCGGCGCCCCCTTCAGCCATTTTGCGTGCCCGGCGCGCGCCTCACGCAATCTTTCTCGGCTGGCCGCTCACATCTTTCCCGCTATCTTCGTATTCCTCGAAAATCACGCTGAACGGCTCTTCGAAGTCCGAGCCGAATCCATCGCCGAGCTCCTCGTAATCGTCATCCTCGTCCTCCATTCCGGCAGCGTCCCCAGGCACGACCTCCAGCTCATCCCCTGCAGTCTCCTCGTCGCCCCACGCCTCCACGCAGAACTCCCTGTAGTATTCCTCATCGCTCACGCCATGCCCGAGCACGATTTCTTCCTCGTGCTCATCGTAATCACATCCGAATCTGCTCCCGAAGTCACGGCCGCACCCGTTCTCGATCTCGCACGCATCCGCCCCGCAATACTCCTCGCACACGCAAATGACATCGTTTCCATCCACAACATAAATCTCTTCGTTATATTCCTTCATCTTCGTTACCTCCCGGCTTTGATCCTGCTACTCGCTTCACCTTTGATTCCGGCGGGGCGGAGGTGCCTCTCCGCCCACGCCCTCTTCGCAAGGGAGCTCCCGGCCGCCCTCCGGGCACCTTCCACTCACCTTACAATGTCGATTCTACAGGGGTAACTGTCCAAATTTCTCCTCATTTCTTACCCGTCCACTCACCAAGCTCATGACCAAGCTCCCGACCCAGCCCTCTCCAAGCTCTCACCAAACACATTAAACCGACGCTTGTTCCGGATTCAATGTGTTCATTTTCCCACGCCACTGACGCCCGACACATTAAACCTCCCATCCCCCTTCATTTAATGTGTAAAAAACCCCTGTTTTCAGGGTCTCAACACATCAAACCGTCCACACTCCCCCGTTTAATACGTAAAAAGCACTGTTTCCAGTGCTTTTGTATGCGGATTTTACACATTAAACTCCACCCGAACCACGTTTCAATGAGTAAACAGCACCCCCGGCAAAGAAAAGCGACACATTAAACCTGCAAAAACTGCAGTTCAATGTGTCGCCAGATCTTCACATCAATCATCACATCAGCGCCGTCTCGATCCCGCCATATCGCCGTCGGATTCTACATCGGCGTTGCTCCATCAGCACAGCATATTCGTCACGATTGAAGCCGCATTCTTCCCGCCATGCGCACCATCACTTCCGGTCTTCGGCAACGTGGTCGCATATCTCGGATCCCCACAATAAACTAGCTTATAATGCGCCCCGTCACTCGAGATCACGAACCCCATCTCCTCAAGAATCTGCCGGGTCGCACCGTCCATCTTCCGGTACCCCGTCATCACCTTCTGAATCATCGCCTCGCGTTCCTTCGCCTCATGCTTGAAGTTGTTATGCTCCAGCAGATCCTTCAGAATATGCATGCGGCGCGAATCGTCGCGGAACCGGATCAAGGATTCCTCGATCGTCGTCAGAAGCATATCCTTGATCTCGCCCGGATACAGATCCTTCTCATTCCCGAACACCAGGACCGGAACACTGTCGAAACGGTTGATCTTGGCATTCAGCCCGTCATTCTCATAACGCAGCCTCTCGTTCTCCTTCGACAACGCGGCGATCTTCTCTTTATACTTCCTGTTCTCCTCGTCAAACTCCTCGATCAGCCTGTTCGCCTCATCCGTCGCCTTCCGGACCGCCTCTTCCGTGATACGCTTATGCTCATCGTCAAGCGACGCGATGATCTTCGCGACCTCATCCTCCGCTTTCTTCCGCGCCTCCTCCGCCAACTGGCTCCGCTCACGCTGCACCGACAGATCCCGAAACAGCAGCGCATGGTTCACACCCTGCCACGTATAGATCGGATCGACCACCTTCGAATTACAGAACTGAAGCACACGCGAGATTACCTTCTCAAGCAGCTGCGCATCCACATCCTCAGACGGATTCGACGTAAAATACCGTCCCTTCTTGATCATCGGATTCGGAAAATACACTCCGATCGTGCCGTTGTATTCGTTCCGCCCTTCGCACGCCTCGCGGATCTTCTCGTTCGTCCCGCGATCCTCCTGCACCAGCACATGCGCCATCCCCTTCAGCCGGCTGGCCAGCTTTTTCACATCCACCGGATCCTTACCAAACGTATTCTTCGACACGAAAACGATCGGCAGCCTGTACTGGTTCTCGCCTTTCACCACCCCGGCCAGAAGCCCGACATTCTCGTCACGGATATACACCGGCTGGTTCGAGATCGGAAGATCCCCATCCATCGGGAACAGATCGTGCTCGATCAGGATCGTAATAAAGAAAGGCGGCGAGAATTTATGGTCATTCAGATTCGCATCCTCCGTGTAGCTCCTCTCCAGCCGGATCGCGAGCTTTCTCTCCTTGAAATCCATCACGTAGTCCGTGTCCCAGATGATGCCCTCCGCCGATTTCTTCTCGTAGCGCACCGCGATAATATTCTTCTCCACATATTCCTCGACCGCGATCCAGAGGTTCTCCGTCCCGCACTTGAGACTCCTCTCCCGCTCCCACACGAAGCCCGGGATGTAATTCTCTTTATACCTGTCGTTCTCGCCGTCCTTGGTCAGTCCGCGGAATCTTTCGTTCCATTCCACCACCAATTTGCGAAAAGCACTTGCGTCCAGTTCCCTCTTCACGTCCAATACTGTCGAAAATAGCAGCATGTCTCCGAACCTCCCTATATTTCAACATTTGTAACACTGTTACACGCTGTTTCTGCCCCCTGTGGCGCTCGTTATCACGTGTATGAATCCACCTCGCGCCCTCTTTTCCCGTTGCGTCCCCGCTCACTCGCCGTCCTTATCGTCCCCGTCATCCACGACCACGATCTCGTCATCCTCCACGACGTAAACGCCATCGTACATGATGTTAAACCTCGGCAGGACTCTCTCCGTGGAGAGCCCCCTGGACCGGTGCGCCTTCCAGATCATCCAGAACGCCAGCAGCACGACCACGGCCGCACGAAGCGCAAACGGCAGAAACGCCGCCACGAAAACATCCTGATCGGCCAGCACCTCACTAAGCCCTTGAGAAAGAAGCGGAGCGAGAAGGAACACCGACGCTGAAGTCAGCGCCGTCGCCCCCCCGAAGCCGCAGATGGCCTCGAGCCCCGGAAGTGTCACTAGATGCCACGTCAGAATAGCAAGGACAAACCCGGCTCCAAGAAGGACCAGCGGCCGGTTCACACGCGACGACCCATTTAACGTCACCACCGTCATCACCAGAAAGATTCCAAAACTCAGGAACCACAGAATTCTCGAGACGATCTTCTGCGTTCTCCACCGAAGCACCTTCAGCCCCGGAATATTGATCACGATCAGGATCCCTAGAAGCACGAACGCCACGATCCGCGGCACATCGTCATGCCCCTTATAGATACGGCTCTCCAGGATCGGATACATCCCGATCAGATACGCACCCAGCCAGACCGGCCCGACCATCGCCGTCCGCGTACGCCGGATCAGCACACACGCACACGTCAGGACGCAGATCGCAATCTCCGCGAGAAGAAACGAACGCATCTCCTTCTCCACAGGAAGCGCCGCGTGAATGTAATACCGCAGCAGCCGGAACAGGTCCAGCCCGGCCAGCAGAATCATTCCCACCACCGCCGCCACCATCATCCAACGATATCTTGTCTTACTTTTCCGCTGATCCATATATCATGTCACCTCGCTCAGGTTTCTTAAACTCTCTTCCCCTTCCACTCACAAGGGGTTATCCCATCCGCATCATGAAGCAGTAGAACTGCTCCTCTTCCTCGTCACCGTCCGCCTCACTCGTATCCCGTACCGTCTCCCCCGCGATCGACCGCACCATGAACGACTCCGGATCCGCAGACATGATCGAGCTCACCTGCGCCACATCACCCGGATCCAGTGCTTCTTCAAAATAATCCTCTGCCAGCGCGAATACGATCCTTCCCAGCGACTCCCTGTCCGCGAGAAAAACATCCTCGAGCACCTGTTTCCCGTCGGGTCCTATCTCCAGCGCATCCGGCTCCACACGCCTCCATCCCGCAGACTCCGGATCCAGGATCCCGGCACAGCAGAGCTCGGCCGCCTTCATTTCCAACGCCGCCAGAGAGAAGTAGAGCACATAGTACGTCCGGTAGTAATTATCCAGCAGCTCATAGAGCACGATGCGTTGCGCCGGCTCCTTACTCCCGCGCCCCAGCAGCATCTCTGCCCCGATATTCGAAACGCCGAGATTATACTCCGTCCCGATCAGCCTCTCCCGGATCATCCGCAGCACGGACTTCGTCGGCACGGCATAGATCATCCTGCAATCCCGACGAAGCTCCGAATCAGAATACGTCGCGATCTTCCCGATAATCTCACTCGTTTCTTTCTTTGGCGCGAGCACCGCCTCCCAGACACCCGGCATGTCCTCCACCCGGTCCTTCGTGTCCAGAAAAGAAGCTAAGAAATACATATACCCGTTCGCCTTCATGAGCCGCCTCTCCTGAAGCAACGCACTCATCGGAAGATCCCCGGCACACGGCCCGTTCAGCAGCGCATGTTTCTTCGCATGCACCTCGTACATCTCCTGCCACAAACGCGCATAGAGGTCCTTCTTCATGTCGCGGAAGACCTCCAGTTCCCGGCACATCTGCTCCGAAGGATTCCGCCTGTAGATCGCCACCCTCGCGCACTCACACTCATAGAAAAGCTTCGCCATCCGCGCGGTCTCGCCTTTTCGCCGGAAGAAATGCCCCAGCACCTCGAGGCAGATCGCCCGCTCGTGGAAAGCCGGATCATTTTCCTTATCGATTTCCAGCACCTGCCCGCAGATCTTCAGGGCCTCGCACGCACAGTCATACGCACGGTCCAGCTCCTTCTCGCCGGCGCGCGGATTCATCACATGCATGCTCGCAAGTTTATCCAGCGCCGTCGCCTTCTGAAGGATCCGCTCCCAATCGCCCGACGCCGCACGGACCTCTTCGAACCCAAGAAGCGCCTGTTCCATTTTCTCCGCCGCCTCTTCGTACTTTCCGCTTGAGAAGCACATGTCCGCATGTCGTACCAGTGCATAGAAATCCTCCGGACGGCTCTCCGTCGAAGAGCTTTGCCCCTCCGTCTCGCCACGGCCCGCTATCTCCTCCGGCGCGCCCGCCGCACCTTTTTCCTCAGTCTTCCTTCCAGCCGTCTCGCCGCTCCGAAGCATCCGCCGCTTCGCCAGCACCGCCTCCGCGTCCGCACTTCTTCCGGTCTTAATGAGGTAATCGGCATAGTGATCGTAATTCACCAGAAGCGCCGACTCCAGATCCGACCTGACCTCTGCCCGCACGAGTTGCGTCACCGGATCATCCGGCTCCAGCACCTGCTGCACCCGCTCGAGCTTCTCGCAGCTCACACGCGCACATTCTAGCGCATCCTCCGGCCGTCCCACCTGCCAGGACACGTCGCCCATATAGCTCCACGCCCGCGCCTCGTTGATCACATCCATCACCTGAACCGCCAGGTCCTCGTCATCGTGATGCACCACCTGTGCCGCCACCAGCATCCGCCTTGCGAATTCAAATGCATATGTCCCCAGCGCCCGATCGAGCAGATACTGCGTCTTCTCCATCAGCTCAAATCTCAGATTCAAAAGCACTTTATTCAGTGCTTCTCGTTCTTCCGCGGCCTCGCTCACCAATTCCGCAGCCGCTGCGTCACGCATCCTCTCCGGTGCTTCTTCCGATGCACCCGCCTCCCGGCTCCGCTCCATCAGAAGCTGCAACAGCGCATTTACCAGATTCAACGCCTCGTCATAGTTCACCGGTGTCCCGATGCCGTAGAAGTAGATCTCCTCCAGCCTTCGCATCGCGTCCACATGCCCGGCCGAAGCCGCCTCCCGAAGAAGCGCGACTCCGCGCGCCGCATCCTTCTCCACCAGGATCCCCTCGTGATACGCGATCCCCAGCAGATAAATCTCCTCAGGCGTCATCTCCGCCAGCCCGCGCCGGCCCAGACATCCTCCGACCGCTGTGCACACATTTTCGATTCCAACGCACTGTGTTGCGTCCAGTTCGAGCTGTTCGCGCCAGTCCGAAGCCTCCACTTTTACATCTACTGCCAGGATCGGCTTCCCTAGTTTTCTCGCCTCCGGAAGTTCGATCCGGATGATATAGTTATCCTGCTCCGCAGATCTTTTCTCGAGGATCCCGGGCGTCACGGACAGCAGGAAAAGATCCGCGTCCGCAAGCTCCCAGAGTATCGTTTTGTCGTATTTTTTTCCGACGATCAGGTTCGCGTCATACCAGACCGCCACATCCAGGAGTTCCGGATCCTCGTGCACCACCCGCATCAGGCGCAGCGCCTCCGCCCGGTCCCTCGTCCGGTAACTTAAGAATGCTTTTTTTCTGAAATTGGCGATGACCTTCTTCCGCAGGTCGTCCGTCGCGAAATACTTGTCGAATTCCGCGCTCATTTTCGTCATGAAAACATCTATCGTTTCGCGTGAGTACGAGAGCCGCTGTACCTTCCCGAGCACTTCCGCCGCGTGTGTTTTCAGCTCTCGGTCCTCCCCGATCAGCACCGGAAGAACAGGCGTGTACCTCTTCTCCCCCTCGGCCAGAAGCTCCTTGATCTGTTTTCCGTACTGCGCGAGCATGTCTTCCGAGATCGCGATCACGACCATCCGGATCACGTCCCAGTCGACCCGGAACATGTCGTCCTCGTCATCGCCGTAGTAAATGGCACAGTCCTTGATCCGCAGAAGATCCGGGACAAACTCACTTTTTACCTGGGTTCTGTCGTTTCTGTGGAAACACAGCCAGACCTTCCCCCGCCTTCCCGGCGACACCCCTAACCTCGTCTCAACCTGAATTGCCATACCTGCTCAACCTCAAGTGCTTACTAATCAACTGTCTTCTTTCAAGAAGATCTCCGTGCGCCGTAGCCGCCAAAAGTCCGCGCACTAAAGCCTTCCTTCACGTCTTCACCTCATCCCTTTTATTCTCCTACAAAAGCACTGTTAATGCAATGAGAGCGCCCCCTTCGACGCTTTCATCCATTCCTCATAGGTAAATTCCGACTTTAGGAGGAAAAACATGAAGAATTATTATGCACCAGAATTGTATCAATTCCTCATAGGTAAATTTCGACATTTAATTATCAGATTATCGAGTTTGATCGTAAGGCAATTTAAATAGGATGTAGGTTGTGTCAATTCCTCATAGGTAAACTCCAACACGGTGAGATCAAGATTAAAGACGTTCCAAAAACTGGGTTTGGTAACCCATTGTATCAATTCCTCATAGGTAAATGCCGACACAATGATTGACGTCGCTGAAAGCGTCGTCGTCCTCGGCGGTAAGCCGACGAAGATGTATCAATTCCTCATAGGTAAATGCCGACCCGATGTTGATAACGTGCTTTCAGCGCTCTCTGAAAAGTATCAATTCCTCATAGGTAAACTCCAACGTCGTTCTCGTAGGCCTGCTCGTCCTCTTTCGTCATATCGTATCAATTCCTCATAGGTAAACTCCAACAACTGAAATCTCAGTCTCCTCTGTTTAGATTATACTCATTTCTAGCGCTTTTCACAACGTTTTCACTGAAAAAGTCGGTCGGGTATTTTTCTTTATTGGCCTTCAAACTACTGAAAACAGGACACTTCTCATTTCGCAACACTTTTTAAGAATCCCTGACCGACTTTTTGAACCATTTCTCACGCATTTTAAGCGTTTGAAGTCCATTTTATGCAACCAGCGACAGCCTACTCAGTTCCGAAGACGTCTGATACTACTGCATCTAGTAGCATTACAAAGAGTATGATTTACCCGACCGACTTTTTCCAACTTGGTACCCTCACTCTTTTCTTGCTATCATTGCAGAGAAAGAGCCATCTATCATGCTAGTTAAGGTGTAGCGTAGATACTAAACCAGTGTTACAATGACAATACTCGAAAGAATAGATGGTGGTCTATCTGATTTCCAGATTACCAAACACGCGAGAAACACATATCATACAGCCAACACCAAACTTGGCTTTTTTCACACCTCACCATCCAAAAAGGAGATTCGCACTATGAAGATATCTAAAACATCGTATACTCATTTTTTCATCACCCTCGTTCTCATCAGCGCCGTGCTTCTCACCGCATGCCACTCTTCGAAAGCCAAAAACGACGCAAACGTTCCCGATGTAAAAATCACTGGCGACGTCGCACTCGATGCAGAACACTTCCCGGACAATGGATTCCGGAAGTACATCACCCACTTCGACACAGATAGTAACGGGATTCTTTCCGCTGACGAACGTGGGAAAGTCTTCGAGATCAACCTCCATGAACAAGGAATCCTCACATCGGAAGAAATCTGGGGAATCAACAGTCTCGAGGGACTTCAGTACTTCCCCCTACTTTCCAGACTCGACTGCTCCGGCGCTGAGCTCAACGCACTCGACGTACGTGCGCTCACGGATCTCACCTATCTCAACTGCAGCATGACCAACCTCCACGAACTGGACGTCTCCCGGAACCAGAATCTCCGTCGGCTCTACTGCAATGTCAATCACATCTCCTCGATCGATCTGACGAACAACACCAAGCTCACCCATTTCCACTGCGTCGGCAATGAACTCACATCTCTAGACGTGTCCAACTGCCCGCATCTCATAGAACTGGATTTCAGTCAGAATGCTCTGACCACCATTAATCTTGAATCGAACCATGAACTGCAGCATCTCGCTTGTGTCTGCAACAGCCTCAAGACCGTATCGATGCCACACAGTACTCTTCTTCATTACGCAGACCTCACGGCGAACGAAGGGCTCGCCGAGATCGATGTCAGCAATAATCCGATCCTCATCGGGCTTCTTAAGCGTGGCACGCATAAAGGTGATCACACGAACACATGTGAACTCCTAAGCAATGGCTCCATGTTCCTCCAGACCGATAACACCGTGGACGTATACTGGGCTGTCGGATGATAAAACCAAGGGGCTTCACCCTAGAAGCCCCCTTTTCTACCGCTTTTTTCACTCCACCTGCCGGCCAAGGACCCGCGACATGAACGCTACATTTCTGTCTCTTGTCCACCTTTCAACATCATTGGTTACCCATGCTAACGGCACTATTTTTCCTTGTCTTTCTAATTCATCACCGTTTTCCAACTCTTCTTCCGTAAAGTCTTCGCATTCCAGAAGAGCCACGAACAAACACTCCTCCAGTTCCATTTTCCTATCTAACGAAAGATACCACTTTTGATATCCGCTCGAGTACAATTTCCCGTTAATACATCTCACCCGAAGGATAATCTTCCCATGATAACCAGGGGTTTTCCCCTCACCCGTAAACTTAAGACAAGGTTCACCATCCTCCTTATCGATAAACCTCTCAGCCTCATCCACATAAAGCTCGTAAGGTATTCGAACCTCATCTTTCCCTTTATTCAACAGTACACCAATCTGAAAAGTTTTCCCCGCGGGATCTTCGTCGCGCCATAGTTTCTCTAGATCCGTGTAACAATTTCTATACAAGTAGTAAATGTCGCCTGTAACCATCGGATCAAATCTAGGATCTTGAGGGTACACGTATGTTTTTGCAATGACAATCTTAAGCCCAGCGGCCATCGCGATCCGCTCCCGAATTTCTTCCCATTCCTCCTTGCTACGGAAATTCTCATGCCCTCGCGCCGGGCAGAGAAGCTTACGATCACCAAATGCCTGCCCACATATTTGGGCTTTCATCTCAAGCCTTTCAAAATCCGAGATCAGGCCTTTTTCAAACAAGCGGTCTATAAACGCATTTCGCACTTTCACCCACTCTTCCACCTGATCAACAAGTCGGAAATAACTCTCTCTGTCCTTCACATCAGTAGATTTCATAATCATCCTCCCCGAATTGACGCGTCTCTTTCTTCAAAAGCGCACTACATAGGCAGCGCCCATTGTTTTCCTATCTCGAAAAATACCTCCTCCAATATATTGCTGCATGTTTCAATTCCTCATAGGTAAATGCCGACAAAAATAGAAAGGAAGTGATTTGCATGTTGTTCGAGTATCAATTCCTCATAGGTAAATGCCGACACAGCGACCATCGTGGTCGATCCCGAAGAGATTCGTCCGGATATCGATGACGTATCAATTCCTCATAGGTAAATGCCGACGCAGAAAGTGAGGATTTTGAAAATGTCAAAATTCGGTAATTTGTATCAATTCCTCATAGGTAAATGCCGACGTACGCTTCGAATAATGGTGTCGTTTGTTTCGTGTAGTATCAATTCCTCATAGGTAAATGCCGACTCTCCGTTTCCGAGCATAAAATACAGCGTACTTTGCATGTATCAATTCCTCATAGGTAAATGCCGACTTTATGTTCGATGTTCTTTATGCACTTATATGGGCATTATTAGCGTGTATCAATTCCTCATAGGTAAATGCCGACATCCCTCTTTGAGGGTAACCGTACAGAGCGTGGCAAGATACCGCGTATCAATTCCTCATAGGTAAATGCCGACGAGTTCGAAAAGACGTTTTGCGGGAAAGATCTTCCATCGGTATCAATTCCTCATAGGTAAATGCCGACCTCTGAGGAACTCAGGCAGTTCATCGCGAAGTACGTAAAGTATCAATTCCTCATAGGTAAATGCCGACAACTGCAATTTCGGCTTCTTCGTTTCTGATTATAATCATTTTTCGACGTTTCCTCAAGGTTTCTCCCAAAAAAGTCGGTCGGCGATTTTCCTCATATCGGTCTCAAAGCACTGATATTTCAGCACTTTCTATTGGTTAAAGTTTTTTAGGAATTGCCGACCGACTTTTTATGGTATTTCTCGTATTTTCTTCACCATTTTTCGATAGTTTTTTGCGAAAACTCTCTCATTAATTCAGAACTGTAAACCTACAAACGTCTGAAATTGATGGGTTTTTCCGTATCAAAGAAAGTTGACAATTCCTGACCGACTTTTTCGTCTCTGACCATTTTCGCATAGTACAAACTTCTATCTGTTATCCGTCACTGATCCATTTCACAACGCAGTATATCAGATCACAGACGAGTCATCGTCACGAAGCCCAATCTCACTCTTGTACACATACTTACAAGAATCAAGTTCGTAGATCACTATCGCATCCTCCTCAGGCACGATAACATTCTTTAGTTCTCTTTGGAGACGCTTTAACCCGGCCTCGGTAATCGATCCTTCGAACGAGGATCTCTGCACATGTACCAGATACTTCCGGCAGATCTTCATGACCTTCGCCACGCGTTTCTTATTGATGTCATACGCCAGAATCACAAACATAACATATGCACCTCCTCAGTAGTACTTATACGGCACGAACTTCTTGCCAGATAGAAGCGACTTCTCAAAGTCCTTGATTTCCGCGCGGATCAGGCTACGGTAGCTGATACTCTTCTCCTCCCGTTTCACCTTCTGATCGGGTTTCTCCTCCAAAGCCCGGACAAATATTCGCTTTCCGTGCGCAGTCAACATCACTCCACCATCCCGACTTTCAAAATCTTCACGAGATAACCGTCTTGTGTTGACTAGTGTAAATATCACTCGATCGACAATGATTGGTTTGAATATATCCGCAAAGTCCAGATTCAGGCTTGCACTTCGTTTCGTTGTTGAATGCACAACACCGATACGAGGATCCAGTTGACTCTGACAAATAAACTCCAGGACAAGATTGTAGAGAACCACATTTCCGAAACTCAACAGTGCATTTAACCGATCTTTCGGCGGCCGGCGTGTCCTCTGAACAAACGTAAAATCACAATTTCTGATGATGTTGTTAAAACTCCCGTAGTACTTCTGTCTTGCTCTTGCTTCGAGCATCATCAGCTGTTCCACTGACTTCGCCTCATTCATTGCCGAGATCATCGATCCGCATTCCGTCTGCACAAACTGTTCCCTTCTTTCTCAGAAGGTGATCCATTGCTTCCTTAACATTTTCCTTCGTCAAAACCTCGTCCATCGTCATAGGCATCCCTCCTACCGTCATGTCTGAAAAGTCAAAGCATAAATGTATATTTAATTGTCAAGGTCCACAGAATCAGAGAAGGACTTCCCCTGCTTTATCGATTAGGCCTACCACCTCTTCTACCATTATTGCCACCTTGGTATCCACCATTACCATGGTTGTGCCCACCTCGTCTGTCTTCTCTTCGTCCTCCGTTATTATCTCTCCGGCCACCAGCCTGTCCCATTTCCGGGAAAACAGCGCAGAAAGTATATTGGCGTTTTTCATGGTCACAATTAATACATTTAACCTCCTTCTTTCCGCGTATGTTTTCAAGTTTTTCCCAATCAGCATCAGAAAGGCCTTCCGGCATCATATCCATATCAACGATCTTTTTTGATTTAACGTTAACAGCATACTTTTCGTCTTTATTGAAATAACAGTAGCAAGGCAACAGCATCTCCTCAACCTTTTGTGAGATTGGCGGAAGTGCTCGTACGATATGCGAATTTATTCTCCTTGCAACAGGACTATTATTATGATTCAACTTGAACCATACATATCCATTGCTATATGGCTTCGGGCAAAGACGCGGTACATTACCTTTAGTTTGCTCATAAGTGACCGGATAGGATACCATCACTGAATCATCTATCTTTTCCCAATCCGTAATAATTCGAAAGGCATCCATAACCTCAGGATTGAAAGAGTACTTTTCATCACCGTAATCACTGACAGATACAGATTCTACCGTATCTTCCGAATACGATAGAGCACCATCCTTAAGTTCCAGTTTCCGCAGCGTGTACGAGGTAACTGCAAGCTTCACACTTCCTAATCCAAGAGGCTTACCTCCACCAATCTTATATGCTATATTTTTTTCTTCTTCAGAATTACTTCCGCAATTCAATATCCAAAGAAGTCTGTCAAATTCCGTTTGTGTAATATTCTCGAAGTACAGTTTTCCTTCGAATATCGGAGCATCATCTCCACCGCGCAGAAGCCTGACTGTACGGTTCATTTTACTTGGGGCGATTGTCTCCGGAAGGTTGGGGTTTCTCTGATGCCAGAAATACTTGCGTCCTCTCAACTGACCGGGCGCAATCCGTATGCCACGTTCATCGACATAATAGTCGTATGTCCAAAATCGCGACTCCTCAGGCTGTGTGAGATAAAAATCCACATTATTGAGTCTTGGATTTTCCAGCACTTGGAGCGTAATGGGCGTACCGTTATTGTAATAGTATTCACGGAAATTCCTTTTCTTCGAAGTATTCATAACCTTCGCATCACAAAAACGCAAGCGCGACGTGTGAGCACCCATATTAACCTTACCAAACAAGTTGCAGGCTTGACATATTCTCTTGTCTTCACACGGTGCAAAACCACCCGCCAAGCTTCCAATCGTCTGAGAATAGATTTCTCGTGTGATACAACCGGGAGAAAGGAATAGCATACTTCCTGCAACTACATCGTAGTAGACAGGGAAATATCCACTTTCTTTCTTCTTTAAGAAACCCTCAAGATTGACCTTATAGTTTTCATACGCTTTCGTTTTTTGCTGGTAAGCGAAAATGACCGCCTTAAGTCTCTCGATCTCTTCGTTGTCAATTGTACCAACCGGCACTTCATGCTTATGCACATCCTTCTTTACTTCGAATACGTGAACGTATTTTTTCCTTGGAAAATCGTTACCATTGATAATGTATCCCATTTGGGAACCTTCGTCGACTTGAGCCCGTAACACACCTCCAATTTCTTCTCCGTTAAATTTTACTTTCTCTCCTTCTTGGTAAACTTGTTTTCCACGCTTGTTAAACCACAACTCAGCACCAGGATAAGAACACTGATATGATTCAGCTTCAATCAACGAAAGATTCCCTTTATCGTCCTTCTTAATCAAACCTGGTTTGAATGGGTCCTGTACCCTCTTTGAAGGATAAGTACCGGAATTCAGTACACCCATGCACGAGTATGTAATCGTCTCATAGATATTCCGAATCACGCCCCGTATCTCACTTCCCGGGATAACGGGCTCGAAACACTGATTATCATATTTCTTATTCTTCTCCAGATTTGTATAGGAAAAGAAATCGTATGTTTTGTGATTCGGCTCTTCTTTCTTTTCGTCCCAACCTAGCTTCTCTCCAACCTGAAATGCTCTATTACTGCTGGAGTTGGGTATCATCATAGGCGTTAACGGAGTGATTGTGTAATTGATCACACCACTTAGTTTTCCGGTTTCCGGGTATGCACGTTTAACTTTTGTTGGGAAGGGAACGAAGTTATACACATTTAGGAATTCACCTTTAGACATTATCTTCGGCATACTCACACCTCCTTCAATCTGTAGTTGGTGAATCGGATCAGATCGTTGTCATCATACTCATAGTAATTAACAACTTCGATCTCGAGTTCTTCATTTTTCTCGGCAACTACACCATTTATGCTTTGTTCACATACGACTCGTTCTACGAAATGTTCTGATCCCTTCTGATCAATAATCGTCATGATAATATACTCATCTGCATTTCCTTTTCGCACAGCACGGAATTCGGAAGCCCTATCAAACATATGAAGTTCCAGGATCTCTCCATCCGCCTTGCCAATCAAGGCTCTTGCCTCCTTTGGGGAATCGTACCTTGCCCACACAATTAACTTTCTTGAAGACATGAACAGAAGTCCTTTTTCCGGTGCCGTTTTGATTGCGATCTCAACATCCGTCCATGCTGTATTTACAGTGTTTATAACATTGTCTGTCATACGACCTCCCCCTTATCTTCAGCTTCCATCTCCACTATTTTGCAATCTTCCTCAGGATCAGAAAGAAAAAACATTGCTCCTTCGCTGACGCTATCTACATATCGTTTCAGATAACTATCTATTGCCGACTGCTCCAATGTCTCTCCATTCAATTTCATCTCACAACCTTGGAAGATTCCTCTTCCGATCGACGTCTGTCCACCTACAGCCAGATATCCTTTCTGAAGATCGAGTATCGCCGGCAAGATGAACGGTATCGCCCAGTTTGAGATGGATTTATCTATGGCGATGTCCAGATCCACCTTTCCACCTATACACGTAGTCTCTGTGTAGAGATTTCCCTTCGCAGCACTTGATTCGAAACGGCTCACGGCGGTTCGTGAAATGTTAAGTGGTTTTCCTCCTGTCAATACAGATTCGTTGAACTCAATCAGAGACTTCTGCGCGGACTTCTGCGCCACATATCCAAAGAGTCTCTGACAGAGTGCATCAACAGGATCGATAGCTGCCCCTTGGGGAATCGAAATATGACCGGACACTCCGACCATCTTTGCGATGGCACGTGCACGAGCCTTGATTGCTCCTGAAATACTGGTACCAGGCATGACAGGCTTCCCTGCTGATCTGATGTGCATGAAATCGGGTGCGTTTTTCTTCGCCTGGTACTGGCGGATACTGATGCCACCTTGAAGTTCTAGCGTCAGACTGAGGTGATCCTTCTTCGATGCGGAAGGTATTAACTTATCTACATCTCCGTCCATAGTGATTCCGTCTTTGGCCGTGAACGCTGTAACATATTCTTTTGCGTAATTCGCCTTCGTGTATCTTTTCGTACCAAAAGCTGTGATTCCCACCTGTCCACACCCACGGGTTTTCTTCTTTCCCAATCGGATGTCTCCGTTTTGTAATCCTCCGAGGATATTCATTATCTGATCGGAAGCAGACGAATCATTTTCTCGGTTCGTGACCTCAATATAGAAGCTGCCAGTTGCACCTGCGTCTACAGCTTCCATATCATACTTTGCACCTTTAACCGTGACCTTATTCTCATCGAGCCCCACTCCATCACGGCTCACGATTATTGTCTCACTATCGAATGTCAAGTCCGAAACGAACACTCGGCTCATATATGAATCATTTCCACTCTTTCCGAAGATAGAATCTTGAGTTCTAAGGAGTCCCAGATAATCTCGAAATGCACCGGCCAGCGATGTCCCGGGGATAAAAGGATGATTATCGTAGTCCGTCATTACATCTGCATCCGTATTCTCATTCTCTCCTCCAGATACCATAAGAGGGGAGACCAGTTTAATGTTGACCTTATATATCTCTCTGCTTTCCACTTTTCTGTTAGTCATTTTTCCGCTCCTCTCTACTTGATCTAAGCATGTACTTCAGTGTCTGAAGGAATACGCCCACATATAACGCATATTGATTATCCCGATAATTCTTATCCATTTTTTCGATGATATGCGCGATCATGATCGACTTATCCGGACGTTCATTTCGCTTGAGTTCTCTTGCTTCACCCTCCATAGCAGCAAAAGAATTCTGTTCTCTGAATATCTTGATAAGCTTGGCCATATCAGCGTCTGCACCTTTCATTCTCCTGATTATTTCATAGGAGACCATCGAATCCTTTCTCGCTTTGATTCGGACCGTCTCTTCGGCCATTCTCTCATTCAGCTTCACATCAAAATCTTCCACGAATCTCTTTCTTTCATCCGACCAGTTTGCTTCATCGAGCGTGTACGGATCATCTGCCTCGCCCTTTGATACGCTGTATGAATAATGAGGAATACTCTCGATACGGATCTCACCATAACCTTCATTGATGCGTTCGCCGATGAACGGATGCTCATCGCAAGAAAGCGTTTTACTGCCTTTATACTGGAAGTGCAGAACACTTCCTCGCCCGATTGCCGTGATGATCGGTTTGCGGCAACCCTGCGTCACATTCCATCCACCGATCGTCTCATATGTCAAGAACTGGGACATGATACTCAGCTCATCACTTGATGCTAATCCGAGAATTGAAGCAAGATTTCTCTTAAGATCATCTGCTTCAGATGAATATGCTCCATTCTCACTATACATGATGATTGGCGCATCCACCCGCACCACGAAATCTTTTTCGATCTCAAAATCTGTCTTCATTGGACGCACATCTTCAATCCGAACTTGGACAGCACCGTAGCGAGTATTCTTCGATTGTCCGATTCTCGAGGTTTTCAAATCGTCTGCCGCCTTGATAATTTGCTCCGCCGCTTTTTTATCTGCAAGAATGTAACCCTTGAAAACCTGGTCAGCACTGATACTTTCCACCTGATAGAATGCAGATCCATCCTCTTTTCCCGTTGCATGACCTATACTCTTATCATCAGGACGACGGTGATGATAGTGAATCTCCGTATCTACAGAAAGAATGCTCGACAAACTCTGGTCGTCATTTGCAATCGGCGGTGCAACGTATACATTTCCCATCACCTCAAGCTGTTTGCCAGAAGAGCGCGGATCTGAAACTCCGGTTTGCTCTGATTCTCCCGCCTTTTTCGGCGCAGCAATAAGATCATAAACCGTCATCTTATTCTGATCGTCGTAGATGTCATCTTTCACTTTACGAACGGATGCGGACACTGGACAGGCGCGTACATTTCTGCAAGAGATATACGCCGTCGAGAAAATCGGACTACTCTTCATAAACTCGAGGAAATCCTCTCCTGATCTTTTCATCGCTCCTGCCACCATGCCGAGCATCTTGTTCCCTTCGAAGTATGGCTGCGTCCTACCGAGATTCCCCTCTGCGCTCTTACAGAGCACCTCTGAATCGGTAGTGATTGTGTAGGAGATGATATTTGTCCCATCCGTCAGATTCCATTTCCCAATGTCGGAATCCAGAGTTTGCTTTTTCTGCTCAGGAATATCGCTGACTTCTATGTCAATGACGCCAAGGCCCCGTGTACGGCTCTCACCGATATGTTTCACACACTGTGCCGCCAGGCAGAAGTCTGCAATCACGCTTTCCTTCACTCCTGCTGCAAAAGATATCACAGTTTGGAATTTCAGTCCTTTTCGTACAACTCGGGTAGTTCTGAGATAATTCTCTTCCGTCGTACCTGTCTTGGGGTCAATGGAGTTATTCGTACGAGTGTATGTATAAAGATCTAGCACCTCCTGTGGATGCCGTACCTTTCTCTTCAGTGCGGCTTTACAATCTTCGTAGTTCTCGATGCGGGCATTATCCATGACAAATACAGACTCATCCTTACCTTCCTTACCACAAAGAGCCTCGACCAGCATCGAATTCTGTGACTGAATCACCTCCATATCAACAAGTTCCAGCAGGCTCTCTCGGATGCACCCCTTCAGACTTGAGCCCGGTATGTAGGGGATTCCATATTTATCAGTGATTACTTCCGTATCGATCAGGGAATTGTATCCGTCACCGGCACCTGGACAAAGATCACTAAGAAGTGTGATTGTTAGTAGCTTTTTCATTTTCACATTCCTCCTTTCCTTACTCAACATAGAAATCTATGATTTCCAGCGCATCGTACCAGAATGCTCGATCTGTCTTCGGTTCTTTTTGTCTGGATGCAAGGAAGTCGCAGTAGCCATCCAGTATAGTATCTCCTTTAGCACACGCTTCACGAAGCGCTTTTGCCTGGCTTCGGGGAAGTGGTTTAAACTCTTTAACACTGGCAATCAAATTCTCGATGCTACGGGCTTGATTCACCTCGTTTATGTTCGAGTACTTATTCTGGTCTTTGCACCCAACATAATAGGGGCGACGAATGAGAGTTCCGCCACCGACTTTATAGTAATGCTTCGTTCTGTATTTCTTGAGATCAGCAGCACTGACATTCGTACACATCTGGAAATCAAGGAAGTTTCCGATATTTCCATGCCCATCTCTGGATGTCGATTCCTTCGCTACACTCTTTGCACTGGAACAGCACGCTTCTGCTACCTGATATGCATCACTGAACGGAAAATGGCTGTTGCAGAATGCGATTCCTGCACATGCAGAAAGCGCATATTTCTGCAAATCAGCGATCCTGATCTGCTCCGCATTTTCTTGATTTTCATTCGTTTTGTTCTGCTCAAAATAGAGGCATTTTCCACTTAATACCTCGAAGAACTTTCTGACCGCAGGGATAGCCACTCGTGCATTGCATATGAAAGTGATATCATCTCCGGCAAGGATAATCCGGCGAATGAGGATATCTCTGGTTTTACTCGAAGCCTTTTTGACTTTGAGTTTCAGATCTGTATCGATGTATTCGCACATTTTCTTGTATGCTTCTCCGAATCCGTCAACAATACTTCTCGAGATAGTCTGTATTGTTTCTGCAGCTTCTTCGTATGTATTTTTTCCTCTCATAATCTCGATGATACGGTTTCCCATGTTGTTTCCATCGATATGAACAACTGCAAGCAGACTCTCTGTGCCTTTTTCCGTAACAAGATTGTCGTGGATATTCTCATCTCCACCTTCTTTCTGTCTGGCTTTACACTTCAGAAGTGATTCCTCGCTGAGATAGGCACCATACTTCTTATTGTTTTCGTCGAGTTTATGCAGCGGAAAACCCGTCATAGGATCCGTCTGCATGAATGGAAGCGCACCAGCCGGACGACCAGCCGGCATAGATGCCTTGACGCGGATCATCTCCTCTTGGATCGCTGCATAGTCATTCTTGTAACTCTCAGTTTTCTTAACAGCTGCAACAGCAAGCTGCAAAGAATACGTATTCTCAAGAACATATTTACCCAGAGCACGATTCCACTTCCCGCACTCCTCCCCTGTCCGGAAGAGCACATAAGCATTACCACCGCCGATAAAGATCACCTGCATCTGAATCTCAGGTTCCTTGTCAAAACGACTGGCATCTTCGTGCTGCCAATCTGTCAGATACTTACTCGCGTCGATCTTCGGCGAGCCATCCGTACCTTTTTCTTTAGACCACACGTCCCGGATGCTGTTCAAGGCCTTAATGACGATGTCATCTACAATATTGGATGCCCCGATGATCTCTCTTACTTCATTCGTGCGGAAGATATAACTCTGTATCCCACGCACATCATACATTGCCAGCACCGCACTCTGGTTCAATTCATCTCTCATAGCCAACCCAACTCCTTCCATAATTCGATTGTTCTGTTAAGCAATATAGTGATTCCTTTGTAAGAAATTTCCACTTCTTCAAAAGAATCGTTCCCGGACTTCTCTTCGTCTGTGCAAAGCACTCTGTTCAAGTATACGAGCAACGCCTTCTCATCATCCGTATAGCTCTTCATGGCATGGTTAATATGATTTCGCATAGCTTTGACAGCTATATAAAGAAGCAACAATCGATGTCCTCTGGTGAGAGACTGATCATTATTCAAAACCCTTTCGAAACACTCGAGCGACTCTATTTTCCGTCTGTATGTCCATTCTATTCCTGTTGGAACACTGCTTGGTTGACCTCCATTGCAGCACGCGAGAAGTAACTGTGGAATCAACGAATAGAATTCTTTTGCTTCCTTTGATTCATAGCTCTTGAGATCGAGTTTTGCATTGAATTCAGCATTTGTCCATCCATGAATTGTATTGCTCACATTGGATGGCAAAAGACTCCAGAAGTACGGTTTACTCAGGTATTCCTCGGGAACGACTGCCTCTATGATCGTAGCCGCCTGCTGGAGAAGACTGTTCTCACAGCACCACAAAACCAGTGACATATAACTGAATCTCCCTCCGATATGCATCCTGTTCTTAATATCTGTACTCAGTGTCTTCAGCATGGCAGTCAACACATCATCAGCATTGCTTTTCAGAATCTTATTCACATTTTTAATCACGCTGTTCATGGCAGGTTTGATCGATCCCATATCACAGATCGACATGGTATCAGAGAAATCCTGGATGCTTTTGAGCAGATCCTCTGCCTCCGGCTTATGCGTCAACGGAGAAGAATTGAATGCAGCGTGAAGTTGCCTGCTGTTTCCCGTGTTGATAAACTCGTTCACACCGCTGATGATCTGAAACATATCATAGAGGTAGTCGATCTCATGAATTCTCGATGGCTTCCACTCACTATAGACAATCTTCTTAAGATTAATATCCATCACTTCCAGATACTTGATGATTGATATCATAAGGAAGCTCGTATCTCTCAATCCCCCAGAATAATCAAGATACACATATTCACGCTTATCAGGTTTCAGAAGCTCAGCAGCGATCTGCTGATAGATATCTCTTGCCCGGGCTACATCGTCCTTACTGAATACATTTGCAGCAGCTGTAATTGCACTGCTGACATAGTCAACGCGAACAAACTCAGGGATAGGCAATTGGCGAGCCGTAAAGTATCCTTTCACACGATGTTGAAAAAGATCATATTGTGTGATCTTTTCTCCCATCAACTCCAAGTCTACAGATGGATACTTAGCTTTAATAACCTCCGTTCTCACACGTTCGGTAACAATGGAGATAATCTTTGTCAGCGTTTTACCATCCGCTATTGCCTGATCGATCAAAAACTGAATCGGTGCTTCGAAGGTCTGTCTTCCTCTATAAATCCTATGAGAAGAGATGTAGTCCGATGATTTCGCTTCACCACATACATTTCCGTCCTTATCCCTGTCAACTTTAAACTCACTCAGGAACAGTATGATCACTGCATCGTTTGCATTTCCAGTGGTAACTTGTGCGCCATTGACGTTTCCATCATAGATCACAGGTTCAGCATCCATAGATTCTTCCAACCTTTCTTAATACTCTCTAAACTGCACAAACTTGAAGGTCAACGTCTTCTTCGTCACCCCTTCTTCTACGTGTTCTTCGCAGATTCGTCTACTGCATGCAGCGCCCACTCGCACGCCTTTCCTCTTAAGGATTTCTGTTACGGCGAAAGCGAGGCAGAACTCTCCCTGACAAAGAACGAAGTCCGGCTCACATTCGAGTATCTCCGCTGCGCATTCCTCCGCCAGTTTTCCCACTGACCGTTCGCTCCACGTCGGATCCACTTCAGGGAAAGTCACGTCCCTGATCTCACCATATTTCTCAGCTGCGTTTTTTTGTTCCTCTGTCCACTTCTCTGCCGGATGATTACTAAAGTTTACAAACATATCTCAGCTGCTCCTTCCGTTATGTTTACACAATCTCAAACATTCCGAACCCTTGTGAATTCTTACTCCCGATCCCCGTCTGATAGAGAAAATCAAGGTACTTTCTTTTCCCTTTCAGAAGGTAACGTCCCTTCCATCCGTTTATATGGAAATGATTCTCGTACACCGTGTGATAGTTCTTATCCGGGACAGAAATCGGTGAGAGCGAGATGTCTTCCTCCGGAGCAACACCATAATACGCTTCATACTTCCTGCGAAAAGAACTATTAATGCGACTATAAAACTCTTCCTCTTTCGGGCTTAGATATACCGTTATTTTCTTCTCTTTTCCAGCCTTCTCAACGATATCTGTTCTGTGCACGCAGATCGCAGACATCATATCGATTACGATCGTACTCTCTTCAACAGTAGGATCACTCAGTTCTGTTTCCACATCACTCACGTACACACTATCCAGCTTCGCACCTTTTCGGAAACCTTCCTTGAGTTTCAGAATAAGCGAAGCATCGGCACTTCGAACCGTAAGAAGCAGATTCCCTTTAAGAATCGTAGATCCGTCTTTCTGCATCTGAATCATGCTGTCATCTGATCTCGGATCTTCAGTCAGCAGATGGGTGTAAACATGAATGTTACCTGGTACCTTTCCCTTCTCGTGAAGTTTCGTAGTATATTCCGGATCGGATGCGCCCAGAGCATGGTATATCATGGTATGCGCAAGGTATTCCGGCCCGTTGGGGATCCACAGTTTTTCCTCAAGTCTCCATCTCGCTTCCAGCTGCACGTTTCTACTCCCTGTTCTTTCCTCTGAAAATACTCTTTACCGTCTTCGCAAGGACGCCCCATGAGCACTTCAGAGCGATTCCGAATGCCACGAAGCACAACAAGAATAAAATGCCTACGATCAGCCATCCCTGCCACTCCAGCTTTCCGTGGCAGATTCCGTCCACGACCTGCCATGCATCTGCCAACGCCGAGAAAAACGCCAGGAGCGTGATACAGGCAAGTCCGGCCTGGAACTTCTCATCACTCTCTTTTTCTCTTCGTTCTTCTTCTCGCTGCTGCTTCCTGTTCTCCGCTTCCAACTGCTTCTTCTGTTCCTCCACCGCACTCGCGCTTAATGCATTGAGCGCATCTAATCCCACCTGGACACTTGCGATATCCTGGTTCACACGAAGCTGCTCGACAATGTGTGCATAGAATTCATTTTGATGCTGGATATGGCTGACGGATGTCATGACGCTCTTTGCCAGGAACACATTGATCTTCGCACGAAGATTTCGGATCTTTCGAAGCTCCTCTTCCACCTCCGCATTTTCACTCAGATAATCCCGAAAATCACAGGACAGCGTGTCCAGTTCTTTTGCCATGTGGAACAGTGAATACGAAAGATACAGCGCACGGATATACAGCGTGAAGTAATCGTTGATCGTCTTCCGATAATGATTATCCGAATAGAAGAATCCGGCATTATCTTCGACACCTGTACCGGTCGGCCATGTGAAGTGCCCGCATCCTTCCCTGGACGCGCCCCAGAAGCAGTTGCAAAACGGACGCTTGATTCCTTTCTCCGCCTCTGCGCTCATGAGATAAGACTCTTTATACCCATGTGTAAGATAGTACACCGTCGACTGCACATCCTGATTATAGGTCCAATTTGGGTCGTGCCTGAAAACCACATACGAAAACATAAGTGTCTTGTCCGGGATGAGTTCCGACTCGTTATACACTTCCGCCTTCTTATTACGCCTCGAAGCCGGATAGGTCACATCAAGCCGCGACAGGAATGTCGCGATATGGCGGCCCATTGCCTGTGGTTCATTTTTCGCACCTATCGATATTCTCTTCCTTTCGTGCGCTAGTTCCTTGAAATAGTCCTGGATCCGAAGTAGTTCCGAAGATTTCAGATCAATGCCTTTGGTGTTATATTTTTCATCTTCTTCATCTCTGACCGTATTGGAACCGTGTCCGTTCTCCCCGATGCGGAAAGATGCCTCATAGCAAAGAAATCCGATTCCGGTCCGAAAAGCATAGATCCCTGCGGAAGTAATGTCGGCATAGATGGTTATAGCTTTCACGTCGAAAGCACATGTCTCTGTTTCCAAGTCGGTTTTCTTCCAGAAACATCCCATCTTCCCGGAAACGCCTCTCACACAGTCGAATTCATGAGTGATCTGATAGTAGACATCCCGTTCACCTTTACGATCCTTATTGAAATTCGGCTCGGCGACTTCCCATCCGGTTCCAAGCTTCTCCCCGATTTCCCGAACGGCAACCTCGAAGCTCTCGGGCATATGACGGAACTCGAACGGCACCACATACAACGTTCTATAGTGATGGATATCGTATGATTTCATTCCCACAATCCCCCAACAATCCTATAGGAATTATTCTAGCACTTTCGCCAGTTTCGTTCAATTATTTCTGATATTTATTGTGCAAATCGTCCGTTCGCATGAAGTTCTAATAGTTCTCCTGATTAACTTTTGAACTCCTCACCCACGAACTCACGCTGCCAGAAATAGGACGAAGGCAATTCCTTCTGCAGGTAATCCAGATATGTTTCCATATCGTGTGCACCGAGGGGCCACAACTGGAAACCATTATTAAACCAGAAGCTCTTCCCGTATTTCTTCCATAGTCTGCCTTTATCGTAGTCACTGAAGAGGAATGTGCCTGGGATATGGGTAATAATATCACACCAGTTTCCGACATTGATGATGAAGTTCAGTTCACCGTGGTCATTCCAGTGCGATGCATCCTTAGGGCCTGCACCAACATTCGGGCAGGCGAAATTATAGTCAAAGATACAGTATGGGGATACGCCGCTTTCATATAGTTCCTTTGCCAGAAGATTGCCGACGCCGGCACCCAGGCTGTGACCGGTAATCACGTATTTCACGCGAGTATTTCGAACATCGTCACCAAACAGCTGGCAGAGTGAGCTGTATATCTCCTCTTCACACATTTGAAAACCTTCGTGATCTCCATTCTTGTCTACAACCGCTTTCTCGCCCAGCGTGATGTCCGTGCCCCATTCCTCTATGCCATTTGTACCGCGGATCGTGATCATGACGATTAGAGAACCATCTTCCACTTCTTTCGTTCCGATAGAATACGCAGCATAACCCGTCGAATCGTAATGGTACGCTTCGTGGCTGAATCCCAGTTCTTCGTAGTTCTCTTTTACGAGCTCTACCGATCCTGCAGAGGATGCCATGACAGCCAGGAAATGCGCCAGTCTCGGGTTATAGTTCTTCGAGTAGACAGAGCGCAGCATATCTTCCAGTTCTTCGTTCTCTCCGAAGCAGAAGGAATACTTGTGATCATTATCGCCGTTGACCACGTGATATGTACTTTCCGATGCATCGGGGGTATTGGCCGGGTTCAACGCCCCCGATCCTTCAAACCCTTCCGGCACAGTTTCCCATTCACAGATATAACCCAGGTTCTCAATCCCGAAGAAAACCTCACCCTGACAGGATCCGTCATAGCACAGGTCGTTCCACTCACCGATCTCACACTTCGACTTCGGATTATAGTCGTTGTAGATCATGAGCGAATCCTCAACATCTTCGTAATCATCCGGCTGTTTCCATGCCCAGTTAGAGTACTCACTGTCCTCGCCTGTGACCCATTCCCAGTCGTCCCCGACAAGGTGTCCACCGATCCAGTACCCGTTCTTCGCACCATTCACGAGCAGGCTCTGGACCACGTCCTGCTCCAACTCTGTCGTGATGCAGACCAGATGACCTCCCATCGATTCGCAGGATGCCTCCGCTTCCGGCCATGTCATTCCGTCCTCATAAAGATAGTAGGCGTGCCCATCCACAACAACAGCACCCGCAGGGATTTCTTCCGGCTCCTCCGTCCACGCTGCCACGGGACATACACGCACAACTCCAAGAAGAACGGAAGCCACAACCAGAACACTCGCAGCATTCTTCAGGTTTCTTCCCCAACGGATGCCTCTAGATACTTTACTCATAAGCTTCATGTGTAACCCTCCATATACATGCATCGTGAAAAAGAAAAAAACTCTCATGAAGCGGTGTTAAGCTTCATGAGTCCGGTAATCACCAGGTTCCGTGCCAGACAGTTCTGGCACGGAACCGGTTATAGGTTAGAACTTGATTTGACTGTTCATCTTGTTGAGCTGATACGCCATCACCGCAACACGAACAATCGTCGGAAGAACCACCAGAATCAGTACTACAGCATGTTTCATACGATCATCCCCCTCTCGGATCGACTGCCTGCTATTGATTCACTTCTTGTTCTTGGTGTAATTCTATCACGCGCCCATCTTGGAAATTAGTGTTTCACGACCGTGTTTTCGCACTTCAAGACCTATACCGTAACAGTGTTTCACGGGCTTATTTTCGTACCGACGCTCTTTACTTATAACTGAAATGCAATGATAATATAGTTGAATGCGAGAGTTTCACGCATTCAACATTTTTACCGATAAAGTACCCCAATATCACGTTTCAAATTTTGTTAACATTTCCATAACTATATGTTACACTTTGGTTGATATCATATAGCTATATACTGGTTAGTATGGTACAAATACATTTACTTTTTTAGGAGGTTGTTATGGGTGTTGCTTCGTTAGTTTTAGGTATCATTTCTATCATTATCGCTGTGTTTTTCTCCTTTGTAGGCTGGTTGGGCAGTCTTCTGGCGATTATCGGTATAATTCTGGCGGTCGTCGGAAAGAAGAAGAGTCCTGAGAAGAATGGTCTTTGCACAGCAGGATTAGTTCTGAACATCATTGGTTTGATTCTCGGATTCCTCCTTTATCTCGCTTGCGTTGCATGTCTGAAGGCCACGTCCGATACATTGGACAGTATGGCAAGTTCTATTGCTTCTTCCAAATGAACTCTTATTTCTTCTACCACAGGCTCCTGATTATCAGGGGCTTTTTTTGATTATTTTTTCGGGAGTCATCTATGCACATCGTTTTCCATTTATTTGGTTTCGATATACCAGCGTATGGTCTGATGATATCTATAGGCATTATATTGGCAAATCTCATTGCATATATTCTTCTCAAGCAAGAGAAACGAAGTTTTGATGATCTTCTTCTCTATGAAGCTTATATTGCTTTAGGCGGTTTTTTTGGTGCTAAACTTCTCTACCTTTTCACCATTTTTGATTCAATAGAATGGTCACAATTGTATAGGTTTCAGTATTTCAACGATCTTATTCGTGGCGGTTTTGTTTTCTACGGAGGACTCATCGGCGGTTTTCTCTCTATGATTGTTGCAGGAAGGATCCATCATTTGGACACTGCCTATTATTCTTCGAAACTGGTTTTTCTTGTTCCGTTTTGCCATGCGTTCGGGCGCATTGGCTGCTTTATGGCGGGTTGCTGTTATGGAATCAAATACACAGGTCCTCTTCATGTTGTATTTCCGTCCAATTCTTATGCTCCTTCCGGCATCCCTCTTTTCCCTGTACAAATAGTAGAGTCCATTCTTCTTTTTGTTATTTCACTAATCATTTTCATACTAATGAAGCAACTGCACTTTCGCTATACAATAGAACTCTATGGCTGTTCATACTCTGTTCTGCGCTTTTTTCTAGAATATCTCCGCTACGACGATATGAGAGGAATATACTTTGGCTTGTCCACGTCACAATGGATAAGTATACTCATTTTCTTATTATCAGCATTTTCAATCATTATCAGACAATTCTTTCCTGTTAAGAATAGCGAATAAACACACATTTGATGAAATTCGTAATTCACAAAAGCACATATAACAAGCAAAGGACATACAGACATAGATGAGTACTACCATTCTCCACGAAATGAATACTGATATAGATCTCTTACGTGCGCAGCACCCGGATGGTCTGCACTTCGTGGTGGGAGATATCCACGGCGAATGGACGACTCTGAAGAGACTCCTCGAGTTGATTCGGTTCGATCCTGATAAGGATCACGTGTATTTCGTCGGCGACTACAATGCCGGCGGAGATGTGCGTACACTTCTCACCTATATCTCGAACTATTATCAGGCTGACTATACTCTACCTGGATTTCATCTGATCCGTGGGAACCACGAACGCGAATTGTGGCCGGTCTTCCCGCTGGAAAACTTACCGGACATCATCGTCCTTAGAGAAAAAGTCCTGACCTATTACATTACCCATGCAGGCATGATCACCCGTGTCTTCAACACTATCAATCGCGATATGAAGGAAAATCCGAACAAGACGATCCATGCGTACAGATTTGAAGACAGCACCGTCTGCGATCGTGGGCCGTTCCGCCGTGTCATCTGGTCACGTAGCGGACAGTTCACGCAGAGAACGAATGGCAAAGTCTGGCCGACGGAGGAGAACCTTCATCGGAATCATGCATGTATTATCCACGGCCATGCCCCTTTCTGTTTCTTTTTAAAGGGCGAGGATTATGGCACCTATGGTGATCACAACCTTTTCTGGGAGAAGCAGCACGTGTTCTTCAGCGAAGATCTACAGTCCTTCAACATCGATTCCAATGCCAAGGGGCGGATCGAAAACGGCCACTCCTATCGTGGCCTGGCTTGTGTATGCCTAGACGTACTGGAAGACACCGCTTCGAAGAATGGACGCCGCCTGACTGTAGACGGACTGCACGAAACTCCTAATGCTGTCTTCTCCACCGAGCTCGTCCCATGTCCTTGGGATGCATACACCGAAGGTAACATCCAGAAGATCTTAGACGCCACACCGGAAATGAAGACCATCTTTGCAGACGATGAGCACAGACCTTTAATTGCTAAGCAATAGCATTAAAACTTGAAACTGTGGACAAGTTCATATCCCGAGACTCTTTACATCATATGGTTCTCGTAAGATAATGAAATTGCATAATTGTGGCTTATTAAATTTGAGCGAAACGAGTATACTCTCAAACTAACTGTTCCTGCATACACTGGAAGGAGGAAAATCGAATGATAGTAGAGTGGATTCTTTCGGGATTTGTTGGTCTTATTATAGGTATTCTCTTGCAAGATCCTCTCGTTAAGTTGTATGAGAGTATTAAGAACAGTATAAAAAGGAAATACTACACTCATAAGAAGGGCACAAATCTGACTACAAGTGAGTTTGAATTCGGAGACAGAAAAACTTCTGTTATAGTGATTGATGGTGATGGGCGAAAAGAATATAGCAAGCGCAACATTCAAGCTCGTCTCAACAACTCGAACGATATTCCTTCTCCTTATCAACAAGAAATCGATTATTTCTTATGCAAAACCAATGCGCTATTTTCAAAAATGGCGCAGAACAATCAAAGCATTCCATGGAACGGGAAAACAATTTCTCTAACAGAGTATTCTCTCAGCCGAGTAGACACCAGTGAGGATATGACTTTAGATCTGGAACTAGTTCTTAATGAATACTATACCACTTATTCTGTAATAACAAATCTTGACGAAGTATGTCCTTCTACCAACAGAAGTTTTTCGCAGTATATCTCCGCCTTTGATTTTACAGAGCCCAAAAGCCGATATGAACTACCTAACTCGATAGGTGTATGCATACAGGTCTTTACAAAAGATTATAAAACCATATTCACCAGACGCTCTTTTTCTAGTGGGTTTCGTCCGGGAGAATATGATGTATCTGTAGTCGAAGGTCTTAATCTATCCGACGCTCACAATGGTCACATCGATTTTTCTGAAGTAGTTAAAAGAGGATGCTGCGAAGAATTGTGCGAATTGCAGGATTCAGAGTTACGTGTACACCTATTGGGACTCTTTTTTGATAAAAAGTATAATCAGTGGAATATTGTAGGCACTGTTGATCTCGGCATTTCGAGTGAAGAGATTATTACTCGTCGAAACAGCGGTGTTGATGGCAAATGGGAACTCAAAAGCATTGATTTTATTAATCAGGATCTCAAAGATATTATTGTCTATCTATTAACACATAAGATGTGGGATATGGGAGTCGTAACTACATATTTCGCATTACTCTACAAGCTCATGTGTAGTCGAGATCAAATAAACAAAATGATTAAAAAGTATAGTGTTTCAGATAAATCAGACTAGCGGTTCAACCCTCAACCTCTTAAACAAAACTCAACTGTATTGTTTACAGGTTAATATCATTACATCTGCGCAGTCTCACTTATTCTTACTCTCCCAGTAAGAACGCCACTCTTTTTTTCTGTTCTTCCACATCAAGATGACCCAGGTCTTCCGTCAGTATGTACTGTTTCAAGAACAGAAGATTCATGTATAGCGGCAAGGACATACTATCCCCGTCTTTCGTTTTATTCTTCGCAAGCATCATATCAACAAATGCAACGATCCCATCGGCATCTAGCCCGAAATCGGATAAAGAGTAATTTCCCTCATCGCGCTCGCACACTTCTTCTTCATTTTCATGGATTTGCGTGATTCCGCAATCCAGTTTGGTTACACCACAGAACTCAGGTTTCCCGCCTTTGTTCAGCCATCGCCAGTATCCGATTATGCGCGTTTCCGATATCTTTTTCTCCTGCGATTCCGCATACTGAAGCAGGCTGCATTCTTCCTTCAGTTCTCTCTCCATCGAGTAGCAGATCACTTCACTGAGCGTTTTCTTTCCCTCACGATCCTTCCAATCTGCCGATCCGCTGCCCGACGGGACTAACTGGTGTCCCTGGATCTGTGCTCTCTCATTGGATTCCCAGATCACAATATTGTTATCGTTGGTAAAAGCAATCGTAGAGATACCGATCTCGTTATTCATATGCGAGATTTCCAGGGGCTTCAGTTTCTTTCCGGCATGCGGATAATGCAGTTTTCCGTCATAAAGAACGATATTCTCCGTATTGTTTTCCAGTTTCTTCGTACTGCAGATATTGGTGAGAAACGTATCGTAATAGCAGCCTTTATGAATCTTGGCCACAGATTTCTCTGAGGTCATATTCCCCTGAAGACTGTAAGTCAGGCACAGTTTCTTCTCGTTAAAGAACATCTTGTGTTCGCTGTTAGACTCTTTATACCGCTTACGAAGAAATGCGAAGAGATCCTCTCTGTGTTTTCTGATAAACTTGGTAATATCTTTGGGAACATTTTCATCTTCTTCGATCCGAAGACCCGTTTCCCGAATGAGCATGCTATTCACATCTGGTCTGAAACACGCTCTCTGTACACCGACCTCGACTGACTTTTCATCTTGTTCATCGAATACAAGTTCATCGACAATATCCAAGGACGGATTGATTCCCAAGCGCACTCCTCTGTTCTCAAACACTTCAGCGAGGAAATCGTCGTAGAGTGACCAGAGAAGGTTAAGTACGATGACGACAAAAGCACCGACTGTTGCCCAGTGGATCCCGTCCTCTCCCTTGAAACTCATGTGAGACACATCCATCGCATTACCGACCAGCGCCGTTATCAGAAGCATGGCATTTACGCCCGTTGCCACACACTTTCTCTTGTGATACTTCACGTAGTATAAGAAGTACGCTACCCTGTTCTTCATCGATCCCTCCACAGCCTCACAATGATCTCATGTCATACTGTATCTATCTTACCACTTTCCTCCCAAGGTGTCGTCTCCACACAGAATGCTTCTATACTATCAGACTTTTTACGCTGCCTCTCCCTCCAGCACCACCATACAGCGCCGGATCACCGCTTCCACCTGATTCTCATATTCTTCAGTTGTCGTGCCGTTAGGATTCAGTTCTGATATGGTTCTTTCCAGCTCCTCGACCTCGGCATCGAAAACACCCAGAGTCCTTCTTCTCTCATTCTCATCCGAATGCAATCTTTCCGATTCTTCAAGTGAATAAAGTTCCTGATACAGATTCTCTTTCTGATTCTTCAAGTCAGTTATCTGCCTTGTCTTCTTCGCATACGCCTCACGAATGTCCGCGCGCATCAGCCAAAGCATATACGCAGTCCAAAGCAGCGCGGGAATATACCATCTGTTCCAGCGGAACAATTTCAGAAGAATGAAGTAGCATAAAGGAAAAGCAGGAACTGTAAAGAAAGAATAGCTGAACATAAACTCGATCCACTCGAATCTGCGCTTTCTTTTGATACGCTTGATCTGCTTTTGCAAACGTAGAATGGCCCCACTTTTGTCCGCGATCTCAGACTTTGTCCTTTGTAGGTCGGTCTCCCACTGCGCCGCTGCCGCTTCTTTATCCTTTTTCTGTTCGGCAATCTGCCTTCTCGTTCCGTCTAAAGCCGCCCAGTCGATCACAGAGAAACTATCCAGATTCAGGCCCATACGAACATGCGCAGGTGCACCGATCTGTTCCAGTCTTCTCTTCAAGGTATCGATGGCTTCCTGACCCGGCTTGCGACGAAACTCACAGAGAAAACAGCCAACCCATCCCTTGTAGTTCAATGGATACTCAGCCGTCATTGTCTTGAAAGCCTGCTGCGCAAGATGATAGTTTCCAACCTTAAGATTGCCGATTCCCTTTCTGAAAAGATCCATTTCCGCAGATCCAACATTCGCATAGATCTGATCCTTGTCATAGAAGAAATTAGTTCCGCAGATCTTGCATGTATATCTGTTGGAAGAGTTCTGGATAACATCTTTACCATTACAAGAAGGACAACTTACTCCAATAAACTTACCGCTCATAATCATTCCCCCGGCGTTCGTTTATGCTTTACAACTTGTTCTTGTACAAAAGCATATCACGCATCTCCGGGAGTGTAATTCGCCGTCTCTTGCAAATAAGTGTTTCTATTTATGTCGCAATTTGCAATAAGCCGCCCGTCATCAACCTATCATATCCACGCTAGCGTGCTTCTTTCTTTTCCAGATTCATCAGCCACTCAAGCGTTTCGATTTGATTATATAGGCCGTCTACTTCAGCGGTCCGAACGCCATTCTCAAAACAATCGTAGACCATTGCACATTGTACATCATACTTGCCAAGGAACTGCTCTTTCACACCAAATGAGAATTCCTCTTTCTCTGCATATATCACAGCATTTTTCTTAGTCAAATCAGCTTGAATTCGCATCAGTTTTCCATTATTCTCCATCAGAATCTCAGCAGACTGTTCCTGCTGTTTTCGTGAGTCTTTCTGAAGGAGCAAATGAATACTCATGCGGTTTCTTCCACGTGCTATCATTTCAATAGAATCATCTCGAAGGGACTTAAAATGCACATCGGTCCATGTTGATGGAAGCCCGGCAAACAGCGATGCAATGATGCAATTATGCATAAACGTCTCAACGAGCTGCCCCCCTCTTGGAAGTTTTCTCGTCTCACTCTTCTCAATTATAGTCATCGAGAAACGTCTTACTTCCCCGCCTCCCAAATATCTCTCATAGCACTCTCCAATCATATTCTGAGAACGCTTCTCATCAAGTATTTGATTACCATCTTTATCGTATCCGGACAGATACTTCAGGTACAGGCGTCTCGGGCGTGCAAGGAAGGTAAGCGGAAGTGCCTTCTCAAGGAGATAGTAACTGAGGAAGAACGTCTGATTTCGGTATTCGCTTTCTATGAATTCCCGATATCTCTCCAACTCATCAATTCTTGATGTGATTGGTTTTTCTACCACAACGAACTCACTTCTACCTCTCAACAACTCAAGATAATACCAATGCGTATCTGATGGGGTGCATATCCACGAGACTTGCTCTCCAGCGGGATTTTTCGAATTAATCAGATCGAACACAGAATGTATCTTCTCTTCTTTAGGAAGATGCAATGCCCCCCACATTGTATTGACCTGTTCCTCTTCCCAACTCGAAATTTGTTCTCCGCTTTTTAAATCATATATGCGGATCTTTCCACGCTTATTCTCGGGTATTCTCTGCATCCTTCTAAGCATGGCCGGAAGTAATCGACACTTCACAACATCTCCAGCGCCTACTATGATCGTGTCCGGATTCCCTCGCTTAACGTTCTCTGTCGGGAACATAGACAGAATCATGCTGATCACAATAGCAGAATATAAAAAACCAATACAGCTGAAAAGAATCAGATTGTTTTCAGCTTGACCAAGCATAACGACCAGGACATCTTTCCACGTAAGATCCGGATTCTGATGGGATACTACTCTAGCATAAGCAACGGCCTGCATCGGAATCAGCATAAGTACTAATGGAAGGTGCTCAAGCACATGATATATTGAATATCGTTCTTCAAAGAATCGACGGAACACGGAATAGTAAAGTATCCAAGTTAAGGACTCGATGATAAAATAAATATCCAAACCGAACACCAGCTCATTGAACCATCCGGTCTCGAGCTGCATCACTAAGAATATAATCCACAGGATATAATACACTTCTTGAAATATCGGTGGAACATTAGCCCTATTCGAACCAACATCTTTGTTATTCGTATGATGCCTGCGATATAAGTATTTACCTAGTTGCAACAATGATACCGAGCGGAAGAATGTCACAATATGCAGGATCAGAAACACGATTATCGAATATCCACCCTGCCAGTTGTAATTCCACTCTCCAGGGAATGTGACCAGCTTATTCATCATTTCGAGTTTTCTAGTCCGATACACAACTCCGGCTATAACCGAAATAAAGAAGGAAATTACAAAAAGGGTACCGACTTCCGCCAGAGCCACGATGAGTGGATAGTCATACGGATCGAAGAATAGGCTACATATTCCTATTACAGCTGCAATGGATGCACATATGTACAAGACAAGAAAAAGATAAATAAACAAACCTGAAAATGCTTCCCGCAAAGAAGTATGTATACCTCTTCGATTCTTCATGATATGTCCCCCCGAAAATGTCGACCTAACTCTTCATCGCAACAGAGGGCACCGGCGCTCTCCGCCGATGCCCTCTATTTAATCACTCTATATCTCTTATGCCTTCATTACATAACTGCAGTCATTATCCTTGACCTGATGGCAGTGCTCGGCGCTGGCCGTCTGGTACTTCTCTTCCTTCAGCATGACCGGCTTCTTGAAGGTCTTCTTCTCATTCTCTTTCACGATGGATCACCTCCTCCCTTCATTCTTCTTTTCGCTGCAAAAGCACTTGTCTCACATGCTTCATTATACATCGATAGTGGATCTCCTGTCCGCATCATTGCTTCACCCGGGCAGAAAACACATTCATCGGCAAGTTTGCATCCATCGCATCCTTTGCGAAGGCTGCGGCGGTTCATCTGTCTCCACTCTTTGAGTTTCTCGGAGTGCTCCCATATCTCCCGAATCGACTGCTTATTGACGTCACCGATACAGATCTGAAGCATACTGCATGGAAATACTTCGCCGTATGGGTTTATACTGAGTGAACGTTCACCCGCACCACAAAGTTTGTCTGGAACCTTGCTTTGCGCAGGTGCATTGTCCAGCGTTGTGATCAGCTGGTAGATCGTATCCACGACTGACTCTTCATCTTTCTCGGAAAGGATCTTCATCTGCACCGGAGCGAGATCTCCGTCTTTCTTCGGTGTGATATTTCGTCCCATTTCTACAGAACAACCAATTTCATTTGCCAGCGCAACGATTCCGCTGACATCATCCATCGTCTCCTCGAAGATCGGTGTCTTGATATTCACCGGAATTCCGATCGTCACACAGGAGCGGATCGACTTCAGTGTCTTGTCAAAAGAACCGGGAACGCGGGTGATGGCATCATGCTTCTCTGGGATATGTGAATACAGGCTGAAGTGCACGCACCTCGGCCATACTGATTTCAGTCGGATATAATCATTCCCGTCAATGAGATTCCCGTTCGTGAAGATGTCCACTACGAATCGCTTCGAATAAGCATACTCAAGGATCTCGAATGCATCTTTCCTTGTGAAGAGTTCTCCTCCAGTGAAGATGATGTTGAAGGTTTTCATTTCGGCAAGTTCATCCAGGATCTCGCACACCTTCTCGAAAGACATCTCCTGCCGGTGCTCATCTACAATATAGCAGTGCCGGCAGCGCTCATTGCACTTATATGTGAGCTCGATCAGGACCGAATAGAGTTGCTCCCCTGAATCGAATTGCGAAGAAACTTCACTCTCCAGATTATGGAGCACCTCGACCTGATGGTACTCCTCGACCAGGATTCCCTTCTCCACGAGCTGCGAAACAAACTCACTAATCTCCTTCTCAAACTCTACCTCATCCGGAACGTCGTACACACCCAATAGTTTCTTTACAGCCTGCTCCACCGAACACGGCTCCTTGAAACAATCCAGAATATCCCCCACCGTCTCATTAAAGGTAAACACCCTCTGCCCAGACGTCAGATACACCACCGTAGACTCAGTGAAAGACCTGTAGAAAACAGAAGGATGTATGTGATACTTTATTGGATTATTCTCTTTCATCTTGCTGCTCAATTTGTGTGAAACAATAACTTCTACATAAGAGTACCACAAATGTTTTTGTAATTCCACGAGAAAGAGCCTTCCTTGATCTTGGGGTATAGCGGATTCAATCCGACCACAATCAAACTGTACTGGTCACGAATAGCACCATCAAATTCGTAGCATCAGCGCCATCTATGCGCTATTGAGCACTTTCAATACGCAATTCAGCACCACCCTCAGAACTGGTAATCATACATGGATCAATCGATTTTGATTCTCATGCATGTTCGATCATCCTGGTTATGGATCGAATCACTATCGCACATCTCATCCATCGGCACATTCATCACTTCTTCAACAGTCATGTTTTCAATTATCTTAGCCATTCCATCTGTATAGATAAGGATGACATCTCCTTTCAGAAGCGTAATCATCCCATACTTAACGAAGTCCATCGCACCAGGATTTCCATCCCAAACGCCATATCCATATGGATGTCCAGCATGGTTGCAAATATCAAATCGAATTTCATTTGAATTCAATTCTGCTCTATGTTCTCTGACCATTGTGGTCTGGCTTTCTGTAAATACTCTCATCTTGCCAGCTCGAATTAACGCAGCAAAGCAATCTCCTATATAAGCGTAACAGAGGCAGCCATCCTCCAACGAGAAAACAACACCGACGGTCCCCGCCGGAAACCGATGATTTAGCTTCTTATTATATGCTTCGACAGCATCATTACCAGCGCATATGCTCGACTGAAGTCTACTCAGGCCAGGGAAACCTACCTTCTTAGCTGTAGCCAGCACGATCTCAGAAAAAAGCTGTGTAACTTCTTTCGCAGGACTCGGCGTGGGATATAATCCGTTTTCCTTATCTCTGGAAACTCCATCCAGAACCATTCCTATTCCCACGTCACCCTCAAAAACTGCGAGATCCTCATTGGGCTTATCGGCCGACTTCGTGTTGCTTACCGATTTCATATCAACAATACAATTCATACCAGTTTCAGTTTCTCCTTATACTCTGTGATGTCATCTTCTGCTTTTCTCATAAGTTTGATCATGTACTCCGTCTGACGTTGGTCTTCGAGAACACCGTAATATAGTTTCGCATACTCTAATGCCTCTTCGTATCTCCCCCATCTCGCATATGCCTTCATTAAATACGAGTATACCTGTCCAGTTGTAAAATGCTTTTCTCCTTTACGGTGTTCTCTGATTATTCTCGCCTTATTAATCCATTCTATGGCTTCTTCATGGATTCCTAAGCCTGAAAGAATCTGACCTTTCTGATGAAACAGAGAACTCACATCAAAAACACCCTCTGCCATAAGATTTTGTTCTATCTGATTCTCTGATCCCTTAATCGCTCCGATATGCAAATTCTTACATTTCTCATGAGCCTCAGGATAGAATTCTTTATGAATGGAAGAAGCCTTCTCAATCATCTTCAAGGCTTTCTCGTATTCTTCGCAACGCATCAGAACTTTTGCATAGTTATAATAGCTAACCCAAAGTTTTACCTTGCATTCTTCGCTGAATTGCGCCTTTGATCTGGACAGTTTCTTGCGAAGTTTTATTCCACGCAGAACGATATTTTTCGCCAGATTTTTCATTTCTTCATCTCCAGTTTCACATGCAAGATCAGCCAATGATGTAGCTTCGTAAGAACAGATTTTCGCTATTTCTTTTTCAATAGTCAGAATCTTACTGTCAAGGTCACTAATCGCCTCATCAAAGTATTCCCAGGCACGTTCGTAATCCTTGAGATTGAAATGATGTATACCTTGCCTATACTTAGCATTTTCCACAGCATTCGGATCCGTTTCTTTAAATCTTTTAAACTCCCTCTTAAGAAGTTCATCAACAAGTAAAAACTCCGGGCCGTTGTAATCACCATAATCCCATATGTAAAACTCTCGGATAGAATTCAGAATCTCCAGCGCACATTTTTCTGATTCCTTAACGCGTTTGACAAGATGCTCCACGAAAGGTCGCAGTTCTTCTACCTCTGCCCACTTCAGTTCCCTTATCTTTGATATCGGTGCCAGAATCTTCAAAACAAAAAAGACGATAGTCTTCGATGTCATGTCAGGACGGGTATTGGTAAAAAACACATCTGACAAGTCTTGCTTGATGAAAATCAAATCCTGTTCACTAATACTTACCCATCCACCTTCGCACAGTTCTTGTATCGACGGCTCGATAATCGGCACGTAAATCTCTTTAGCACGCTTTTCTATCTCAACTCTACGTATTTTTGCATCTTTCTCACTTGAAATGAAATCCACACTATTCGCACTCGCCACTGCAACAGACATGTACTGCACAAACCTGCTTCGATCCATTCCTTCATAAGGCACAAGGCTCAAACACTCAATAACCATCTTGTTTCTAGGATTCTTAAGCACATCTACCTGGAGCATTAGAGCCTTAATACTCTCCAACTTCTCCTTTATGGATGATTGACCCTTGCGTATAAAGAAATCAGGACTGTATGATCCGTTATTTCTAAGGAATGTCGCGCATCTGAACATAGCCTCCGGGTTATTCTCCAGATAAGATTGCAGACTTCTTATTTCCTCGTCCGATAGACGTGGGCAATAGTATTTCAGAAATTCGTACGCTTTTTTGGATGAAAATGCTTCAATCTCCACACAAATATCATCCCTATCCACTTCAAAGCTATCGCCAACAATAACTATCAGTTGATAGGCTTCATCTTTCTTAGGATACAGTCGTTTCAGATCATCCAAATCTCCGGTATAGTTGTCCAGAACAAAAAGGATTTTCCTACTGGTTTTATGAATCAGCTCGAGCCTTTCGCTTACAATATCATCTTTTGTTTTTTTGGCCTCATCTTTAAAATGTATAGGAACCCGAAGAATATAGTTATCGACCCTATCAACGTTCTCATCATAATACTTCGCATAGTATTTGTCTCGGCGCTCATATTTCTCAGCATATTCTCTAACCAGTTCGGATTTTCCGACCCCAGCACTTCCTCGCATTATAACTACTCCACAAACATCAAGTTTCTTGCGAATCTCTCTTAAATATGTCTCTCGGTCTACTAGATAATCCGGTCTTCTTCCAGGAAATGGTCCCACCTTTTCGAGTTCCTCGGGTGAGATACGAAGAATATGTTTGACAAGTTCCTCATCAATGCAGTTATCCAAGAACCAGTCAAGAAGACTCTGCAAAGCTGTTACGCAATATGAGACTCGGCTTTTATCTGGTCTTCCTCCTGCTTGATAATGTACTGCAGTATTACTTACTTCTTGTATCTTCTTCAGTTGTGTGATTGCAAATTCCGCTTCGACGGAACGCCGATTCCGCTAACGGCGGCATGGCCATTCCGGAGTGAACGGCATGAGTTTCCGCTTCTAACGGCATAGATTTCTAACCGTGATATAGTCTTTTCT